>QWCN01000946.1_pt1 | contig 58984 bp, 27 predicted proteins | sample 1972711 | NCBI WGS metagenome assembly QWCN01 (sample SAMN09866707, study PRJNA288562) | Human gut metagenome isolate term1_stool, whole genome shotgun sequencing... | isolation source: gut | host: Homo sapiens | place: USA: California
CTGCTTTGGATGATACGGCCTCTATCATCATAATAAAAAGCTGAATAGAGGTAACCGCTTATTCCGGTACCGGTTAATTGGGCTGTAACTTTTCCCGTTAACAATCCTTTGTAACCATCGGTATACCGGATACCAAAACCGGAAACAGAACTGTCATACCCCATTGAAGACGGAATACTGTTTTTACCGATAAAATCATAGTGATCATAATAGTCAGCCGAAAGAATAACAGGGCTACTTAGAACTAAACCGGATATCGTATACCCCATATTTGTACTGACAGAACTCCCCCAAGTGGCTTTTACAACCGTACCCTCCAAAGGTTTGCTTCTATAGTCAAAGGAGTTCTTGCAAATTCCGCTAAGTACAGTACGTCCCAGAATATCCGGAAGAGTAAACATCCACTCGCCCTTACTGCGCTGCTCACCATCCTGGGATAATATCAAACGTCCCGCTTTATCATAAATGTAATAGACCGGCTCGCAGCCCGGAAGTTTCTTATAAATGCAACGGTTAAAACCGTCGTAACGGTAGATGTATGCATATTGCCTCATTATACTATCCGTATCACTTCTCCACGAGATGGAACCTTCAAAGGCATCAGCGGCAAGAGGTGGAAGAACATAGCGCAAATTATTCGCACGATCATACAGGTAGTAAGTAGAATGGTGCGTAGCACCATCCATTGAGCGAGTCAGTGTAACACGGTCAAGCAGATCCCTGAACTCATAAATTTCATTGTCATCCTCATCAATCGTTTGGGTCACAAAATAATTGCCGGCTTTAGCGTACCCATTCTTGTATAGGGATTCATCGAGGAGTACAAAAGAAATACAAGAAAGAGGACCGGCATAGTTCTGTTCGCTCCCCAGGAAATTTGTTTTCAGAACTGTTTGTACCGGTTTATCCTCCCATGCCTGTCCCGGACCATATTGCTCCGTTACCCGTTTCAGAGGAGAAGTTTCATACACTAACATCGTGTAAGGCCGAGTATCTCCACCTGATAATTGCCGGGCGCCACTTTTTACGGAGGCAACATCTACATACCCACCATTACCACTCGATTTGGCAGGCAGCCAGGAATAACTATCACGTCCGAACTGGTCATATTCCTGTAAAGAAACCAAATCCTTACTGTCAGGGGTGACTCCTTTATCAACCGTTTCCACAGGACGCCCAAGGCCATCATAGTAAACTATCTGCTCCAAACTTTTTTGTTTATCAGAGGTTATATAGGTTTGGGTATAGATATAATTCTGATTACCGCTGACTTGCCCTTTGACCCATTCGGAAAGGATGCACAATACGATCAATATATAAATTCGTTTCATGGCTTATCAGATTTTACTGGTTACGATAATGATATTCATATTGCTGCAACGTACGCTTTTTGTCCGACGAAACTACATTGCCCTCATAATAATAAGTTTCCGTCAGTCTTCCCAAGCCATCATAGCTATAGTATGTCGTCATACCGCTTGAATCGGTCATCGAAGTAACTCCTACTAATGGTTGGTAAGTGAAGGTAGAGACGAACGCGTCCTTCAAGTTCGCATTATTCCGAAACGACTTCAGTTTAGCCACATCAGGCGCCGAGACCTGCGATAAGGCATCTATAGTCATACCAAACACACTCGAAACAGCTGCGCTGACCTGTGAAGAAGTTGCGTTCTTAATCTCCGCAATCAGATAACGGTCTTTATAACTCCACAAATAAATTGTATGCACACCATCTTTTGAAACCACTTCGCGCGGATTACCTTGTTCAGAATAAGAAAGCACTTCGCCACTGAGTACATAGCTGGAAACAGACGTGGATAGGTTCAATTCATATAACCTGGAAGGCAGATACAGTGTGGAATTCCCGACATTGAATGTTCCGTACTCTACTTTCGTGCCTGATAAATCAAGAAAAGCACTACTACCCGAAGGATCCGCATTCGACACGCTTCTCTCCTCCAAAACCGGAGAAATGATATTTTTATTCACCATATCCTGAATAGTCGCAGGCGTCGTCCCGTTCGTACTTATTACCGGATAAGTATAGGTTATTTTTAAAGATGTCCCCGACCTGTCTCCCGATGAGATTTTCTCTATCAACTGGTCTCTGGGGTTATAAGCATAATATTCCGATTGAGTAATAGTATAATAAACATTTTCATAAACTTTATTAGCATAAGTAGTAACCTTACGCAAACTTAACAATGCACCACCCAGATAGTAAGATTTTGCTGTAAAGAATGGATATAATGATATATTAGCCGGAGCATGATCCGTGTGATGGGCGTTGGTATATTGATAATTCATTATACCGTGATAGTTCTTTATCCATTCATTTATCTCATTCCTGATAATCCTGTAGTTTTGGTTCTCACAAGTATAATCCGTTTTTTCTTTCAATATATTATAGCGGTACTTTTTGGGGGAATATGACATATTGTTTCCATAATACTGAGGCGCTTCAAAAAACAGGGTATCAGAGGCCAAAATATCGTAAATATCATACTTGTACACGGTCTTACCGGTAGTTCTATCCACAGAATAGGGATAACTAAAAATATCTCCATGATACACGGTGACTTCCGAATAAACAACCGGCGTTCTTCCATTTAAAATTCTCCTGAAGTTATCAGCAGTGAAAGTACATTCCCACCCCCAAACACTCTCTTGAGTGGGAAGCCTATTATCAAAAGGATCAGTGATGAACGCTTCCTTTTTCCCAGTGATACTCAAGCCCAGAAACATATATCGGAGAGGGAAATCCGCTCCGTTGGTATAATTGGCATAAGTCAATATATTGGGATCTACAACGGCTTCCCCTAATCCTGTATGCCTGTACGAACCATCGGCTTTACCATAACCGTAACACTTGATGTTCGCGATGGAACCGTCGGACGTATAATTAGTAATTTTCCTTATCCTAAAACCACCGGCTTTAATGGCCCTTCTCCCATTCTTATCAAATATATAATTGCCGTTAACATCCGTCGAAGTTAAGAACTCGTGGTTTTCAAATTCAAACTTCGTATATCCGCCCGTAGGATATTTCAATACCTCAAGTACCCCATGATCGTATGGCGAAAGGGGAGCACGATTATCAGAGGTAATGCTGGACAGTTTGATCTTCTCATAAGGGCAAAGGTCTTGAGAGGACTTGGTCAATTTCGTGATAGCAACGGGAGCCTGCTGAATGAATTCATATTTAAAGTTGATAAAAACATTAAAATTTCCTATATTAAACTGCACATCCGAACTATTAAGGTACCCCCAATGGTCAGTACCGGCAAAATAACCGCCATTGCTGGTATAAGTACATTCATAAACCATGGGATGAACCGAATTCCCGGATATGGTAATATTTCTCAGCTTAGCGATAGGATTATTCGGAAAACCGGTGTAAGAGTAATTATATATCGTTTTATTTAATAGAATATTTCGGACAAGATTGTCATTATCCTCAATTCTGATTTCATCTACATAATTATATTCAGCAGTTGACGCATTGTTCTTATAGAGCAAACTAATACTCGTACTTCCATATTTAATGGAAGTAAGAAGTTTCATCTTATAGCAATAAGATTGGACATTCTCTATTGGTGCTGCCATTCCCGTAGGCGGTGACGAAATCGGTGGCGGAAAAAGAGTATATCGGAGAAGGACAGCAGCTTCTTTCGCATATCGTTTGTATCTAGTCTCCATAGATTGATCATACTTAAATACAATGGGCTCCGTGGTATTCGGTAAGTTAATACTCGACAATTGCCAGGACACATAAGAACCATAAAAAGGACTGCTCGACGCACCAAGACCATTGTAAGGAGTATCAGCTCCTGCAAAAGTATACTTTATGCCACGCTCATCGACCACAGTAAATGAATTTATGTTAGCAGAAGTATAGCTGCAACTAATTTGCACCGACCTGTTATCTGAAACGATGTATTCAAGTCCATTAGATCCTCTGCGCACCACAAACTCAAAAGATGAGCCATCCGGCAGAATAGCATTAAAAATATCATATCCGAGATTAATATTCGTAATCCCTCCGCCTCTTCTGTAAACTTCAAAACTATTCGATAATTTATCCGTTTCCAGTTTAAAGTCTCTCCACTCATCCGGAATATATTCAATGGTCCTCGAAATGCAACTACTGACAGACAGTCCCCAACCGTGCCCATAAACGTCATAATTATAGCCGGGACGAAGTGGCTGCGGATTATACTTCAGTGTTATCGGCAGTTTATAGCCCCGATGGTTAATCTCAAACAGTGGAATAGAGATATCAGGAATTCCCGTTGAATAATTAATTTCAAAATCTCCATACTTCTTAAAAGCCTCAGCCTGAGGAGATGTGGGGACAGAAGGAGCAACCGGCTGAATGGCAGTTTGCCCGTTCAAAGCAATAGATATATGGATAACAGCAAAAAGAAGTATACAGTTCCTAAGTATTTTACGTAACATAGCTATAGTCGTTTTTTCTATTAGTATTTGATTATCTTTTCCCCATACTGATTCTCTCCGACAGTTATCCGCAGTAGATATTCACCTCTTGGATAGCTATTCATAGAAATCACTTCTTTATAATTACCAATAGTCTGGTCGGCACGCTGAATTCCCGCTAACTGACGCCCCTGCATATCGTAAAACATCAGTATTACTTCTCCCGGTTGTTTCAGTTCATAATTAATATATAAGCTTCCATCCTTTCCTATATGGAAGTTATAACTTATCATACTATTATTTCTCTTGTTTTGCCCGCTTTCATCGGTATTTTTCCAATTCCGTTCATGCTCTTCATCAGCACTCAGATCACGCCGCTCCTGATTGTCTGTATCATAAGGTAAATCATAATATTGCTCATCGGGCAAATAAACAAAGGATGTGGTAAAATGCTCATAAGGAACTCCAAACTTATAAACGATACTTTTCACTGTTTCCATTACAGGATAGCGGTAACCGTCTGCATACCAACGCCACGTCTCGGTTTCCTGACGTATAGAGTCACTGGCAAGCAAATATTCAATACTGTCACGATTTAACACAAAAGGTATAGTGTCCAACTGCAAGGAGTCCTGCATAGCAATCCTTGGAATCATTCTTTGATGAATGAACTTATGAGTGTAGGTACGAATGACTTTGCGAAGCGTATCTCCTTCAGATAATATCAAAACACCGGAAGCATCGGCCGTGACGGTACTTTTACCACGCAACCGCACCTCCATCCGTTCACAGTAATTTCCTTTTCCATCAAAGTAATCAGTCATTACCCGCCCTTGAAAGACAGGAAAAGCCATAAGCAACTCCGGTTTTTGATAAGAAATAAAAGTAGAAGGATTTTCATAACCCAAACAAAAGAGAGAATCACCGGAGGTACGGTAATAGTACATGGTATGATGCTCAATACCAACGATAGTATCAATGCCTTGCGACACGTACTTCAATTCATAACCGGCATCCTTAAGTTCCAGATCACTAAAATCCCAGATTTGCCCACTTCCACTTGGTCCCGGTTCATAAGTAGTAATCACACGTTTCATGAGCCGGTCACCACTACGGAACTGATTGCAAGATGACTGCAAGGACTGTGCCTGAACCGTCAGGATAAAAAGATTACCTAATAAAAATAGCAGCGTTTTCATGTCTCTCATATTTTTTAGGTTAAAGGTGTAAAAAGGCTCTTCAGATATCACAAAGATAAAGAATCAAATACTGAAAAGCTAAAAGATATGTAACAGGAACTTTCGTTTATATTACATCTTTACTTCATTTTAGCCTTTAACACTAAAAATATCATCACATGACCTACTTATTTCTCAGATACGCCCTATAAAACAATAAGTGCGGGCAAAGAATAATTCACCCGCACACTATCCGTCATTTCTAACAAACTCTCACGCCAAAGTGAGGGTTTCCCACTATTTCAACTCGAACCCGACCGTTCCACGAATATCCGCGGAAGAGGCTCCGATATAAGCCTTAAACTTACCCGGTTCTGCCGTCCATCCGCCAACAGTTTCATCATAGAACTTCAAATCATCCGGAGTGATGGTGAAAGTTACTTCTTTTTCTTCACCCGGTGCCAAAGTTATCTTTTGGAATGCCTTTAACTCTTTCACAGGACGCAGAACACTACATTTTTCATCTCCTACATACAGTTGTACGACTTCCTTTCCGGCAACACTACCCGTATTCTTTACAGGAATGGTCACAGTCAGAGAATTGTCAGCAGTTATTGTTTTAGCAGAAGCTACCGGTTTGCCATAGGTAAAAGTCGTATAACTCAAACCATACCCGAAAGGGAATAAGGCGGGAATCTTCTTGGTATCATGCCAGCGATAACCTACCAGAATATCTTCTTTATAGACCTGCTTGATACTATCGCCCGGATAACTCAATTCGTCAAATGCATGTGCACCGCAATCCGTCAATTTCACAGGAAAGGAGAAAGGAAGTTTTCCGCTGGGATTCACTGCACCACTCAGTACATCAGCAAGTGAATTACCACCCATAGATCCCAGATACCAGCCTTGCAGGACGGCCGGAACTTTATTCAGCCAAGGCATTTCCACGGCATTACCACTCAACAATACCAATACCATATTTTTATTGACTCCCAACAGAGATTCAATCAGTTCATTTTGTCCGAATGGCAAACTGTATGTCACACGGTCGCCGGCTTCACAATCCTGGAAATGATTCTTATTCAATCCACCGAACAAAATCACAAGATCGGCTTCTTTGGCAAGTTCAGTTGCTGCTGTGCGCAAGGAATCCATCACCGACTGGGGAATTTCTTCTGCACGCCCATACATCGGACGTCCGGCAGCGTAACCTTTCGTATAAACTACCTTGTCACCATAAAGAGCACGCATACCATCGAGTGGAGATATCATATCTTTTACCTTCAGTTCAGAAGAACCGCCTCCTTCGTTCAACAAGCGGACAGCATTGTCACCTACTACCAGTATACGTTGATATTTAGAGTCATCAAGCGGCAGCAAAGGGGTACCTTTTTTCTGGACAGGTGTGTTTTTCAGAAGCACAATACCCTCATTACCAATCTCACGGGCAGCCTGATAATGCTCTTCACTTGTCAGCGAACCATAAGGTTTCTGACGATTCATCGCCGTACGGAATATCAAGCGAAGAATACGGGAGGCTTTATCATCCACTGTGCTCATAGGCACCTTACCTTCCTTCAACATCCGGAGATAAGGCTTAGCCAGATAATAATCGTCGAAGGTAAATACACTTTCTGAGGTCAGACCGTTGGTATAGGATCCCATCTCGATGTCCAAGCCATTCATGGCTGCTTCGTAAGTATCATGGGCACCACCCCAATCGGTTACGACTACACCGTCAAAACCCCAGTCATTTTTCAATATCTTATTCAGCAAAAGATCATTGTGGCAGGCATGCTGACCACGCACCTTGTTATAGGCCCCCATCACGGTCCAGGCACCACCTTTCTGCACAGCAGCCTTGAAAGCAGGGAGGTAGATTTCGTGTAAGGCACGGTTGCTTAGTTGCACATCAATGTGTCCACGCCATAACTCCTGATTGTTCAAAGCATAGTGTTTCACACTTACGGCAACCCCGTTTTTCTGTATCTCCCGAATATAAGGTACACACATCACGCCTGCCAGATAAGGATCTTCCCCCATGTATTCAAAGTTACGACCATTCAGAGGAGTACGATAGATATTAACGCCGGGGCCCAAAAGAACATCTTTTTCCCGATAACGGGCTTCTTCACCAATAGCCTTGCCGTAGATGGCGGACATTTCCGGATTCCAGGTAGCGGCAAGACAAGTCAAGGCAGGAAAAGCAGTAATACTGTCATTAGTCCATTTGGCATATCCCCAATCGTTCCAGTTGATTTCTGCACGAACACCGTGAGGTCCATCACTCATCCAAAGTTCGGGGATACCAAGACGGGGCACACCGGGACTGCTGAATTTGCTCTGCGCATGGCAAAGGGCTACTTTCTCTTCCAGTGTCATACGGTTGAGAGCATCTTTTACACGTGCTTCAATGGGTTGCGTATCATCTAAATATACAGGAGTTTGCGCTGTCAAAATAGTCAATGAACAGGCAAACAGGAGAGTTGAAAAGAGTTGTTTCTTCATTATTATTACATTAAAGATATTACTTTTAGTCGTTGGCGGAATTCATTCATTTCTTTTCGGTTATGAGTTAAATGATAAATAATCTTTTAGACGCGGATGACACGGATGACGCGGATTTTTTTTTATCCACTTTTATAGCGCAGCCTTTTAAATCCGCGTTATCCGTGTCATCCGCGTCTAAAAAATAATATACCGAATGGCGCTAATCACTTATCATTTTGCTTTAATAACGGTCACTGCCGTTTTCAATCCTTCGGATGTAGCCGTCAGTTTGATGCCTCCGGATTTTCCGTCACTTTGAACAACCACCAGGCACTTCCCATAGAAAGCCTTGCGATGATCAGCTTTGAATTTCTCCATTGAAACAGGACTACCATTGTCTACACCGGCAATTAATCCCGCACCTTGCACATCGAACATGATCTGATTATCGGCATTCGGACAAAGATTACCATCTTTATCCAGCACCTCCACTGTTACAAAACTAAGATCTCTGCCATCTGATTTGATTTCATTCCGATCAGCCGTCAAGCGTATCTGTGCTGGTTCTCCGGCTGTATGGATCTCCTTCTCCAATACCGTTTTTCCATCCTTGCGGGAAACGACTTTTACCACACCCGGTTCATACTTCACACGCCATACGACATGAAAATCATCCTTACCTTTTGTACGCACACCATGCGACTCGCCATTTACAAAAAGCTCGACCTCATCCGCATTATTATAATAAGCCCACATATCTATATCCTGCCCCGGCGCCCAGTTCCAATGCGGAAAAAGGTGCAATACCTTTTTCTCCGGATGCCATTCCGACTGATAGAGATAATACACATCTTTCGGAAAACCGGCCAGATCGACAATGCCGAAATAAGAGCTACGGGCAGGCCAACCGTAAGGAGTCGGTTCACCTAAATAGTCAAACCCAGTCCAGACATACTGTCCGCTGATAAAATCATTATTCTTCACGTGGCGCATCGTGCCCTCATGACTGTTCCCCCAAGGTACATGACAGTTATCATACGAAGAACAGGAGAAACTATCATCAAAATAAGGTTTATCCCAACGTTCAGGACAAATAACAGTTTCGTCACTCGGCATCCGGTAGTAGCCACGCGTCATCAGTGCTGATACACTTTCCGCCACAATGAACGGTTTACCGGGAAATTTCTCGGGTACACCGGCAAACCAATCATCATGATAATTAAAGCCGATGAGATCTAATGCTCCCGAACGGAACAAGTGATTATTCGGGTTCGGTTCATTACAGCCAGCCGTAACGGGACGGGTAGAATCGAGAGCTTTTACCATATCTGCCAGTTTCTGCGTCAGTAAAGAGTTCACACTCATCTCACCTTCTTTCGCCAGCATACTCTGATCATGACCAAAATTCAGAATCAGGTTCGCTTGTTCCAAGGTCAGCGTATCCGCTTTTGCATCCGACCATTGCTCCAGCACTTCGTTGCCAATGCTCCAAATGAAAACAGAAGGATGGTTACGGTCGCGAAGTATCAAATCCGTCAGATCGCGTTCATGCCACTCGTTGAAGTAACGGGAATAATCATGAGCCGTTTTTCTTTTGCGCCACATATCGAACGTCTCATCCATTACGATAAATCCCATACGGTCACAAAGATCGAGCAGTTCTGGTGAGGGAGGGTTATGAGAACAGCGAATGCCGTTACAGCCCATTTCTTGCAGTATCTCCAACTGGCGCTCGATAGCGCGGATATTAACTGCCGCCCCAAGACACCCCAGATCATGATGCATACATACACCATTGATCTTCAGCCGTTCTCCATTCAGAATAAACCCTTTCTGTACATCAAAACGGAAGGTACGGATACCGGTATTCGTACAGTAGTTATCCAATACTTTACCGGTTGTCTTATCAATAAGGATACTGTTCACCTTATATATATAAGGAGTGTTCACGCTCCAAAGATTAGGGTTCTTCACTACAATTTCCTGTTCTACCTCGTTCGGACAGGCAGGTATCACTTGCAGTTCCGATGCAACCTCACCCACAACATTCCCTTCTGCATCCATTAGCCGTGACTGCAACACAACATCTGCCAAGGAAACAATTTCCGAATCAAAAACAACATACGTACCATCCGCCTGCTTCACGGAATCTTGCAGTTGAGCGGCCGCATCATACTGTATTTTAGTACGTATGTTTAGTCGTGCACTGTTCTTCGACACATCTTGCGCCGTGATAAAAGTACCCCATTGCGCTATATGCACGGGGTTAAGCTTCGTAAGCCATACATTACGGTAGATGCCACATCCCGAATACCAGCGGGAATTAGGTTGTTCCGCATTGTCCACACGTACGGCAACTACATTCTTTCCGCCCCACTTGATATGGGGAGTCAGATCGTAACTGAACGAGACATATCCATAAGGACGTAAACCAAGGGAATGACCATTGATAAAGACTTCCGAATTCATATATACACCGTCAAAATCAATATACAGGCGCTTGCCTTCATCCGCTTTGTCAACAGTAAACGTTTTGCGATACCAACCGATACCACCGGGTAATGCCCCTCCTCCTGTTCCGGAAGGATTATCCCTGCTGAACTCTCCCTCGATAGCCCAGTCATGTGGAAGATGGAGGATCCGCCATGCCGTGTCGTCATAATCGGGACGGGATGCCGCAGAGTCATCTCCCAGATGGAAAGTCCAGTCAGCGGTGAAGTCCTGTCGACGGTTATCAGTAACCCGTTCAGCGGAGGTGCAACCTCCCAATACCAAGAAGAGGAGCAAACAGGATATTGGTATTATTAATAGTTGTTTCATGATATTGATACACTCTGCTGCTTCCCATCATACTTCACCGTCACCCCCTTAGCCTTCGCGTCAAAAGGTTGCGGCTTATCCTTACTTACCTTTACAACGTTGAATGTACGTTCTTTCAACATACCGGGAAATTCTCCTGCACGGTCACCAATAGTCAGAGTGCCTTCCGCATCATTGTAAGTAAACGGGATGGTGGCATACTGTCCTTTTTCGTAGTTATAATTCACACCTTCATCCTCGTACAAAGTGAACTCACCATCTTTACCCGCATATACATATAGTGTGATTTCTTCCGCAGGCTTCTCATCACTATACTGCATTTCCGGTCCGTAAGGCACAATAGCCCCTTCGCGTACATAGAGCGGCATGCGTTCATAGGGAGCGTCCACTTTCAACTGTTGCCCACCGGCCATGTACTTACCGGTATAGAAATCATACCAACCGCAAGTTGCCGGGAAATAGACCTCCCGAGTGCGTGCACCATACTCATACACCGGAGCCGCCATCAACGCCGGACCGAACATAAACTGGTCACTGATATTATTCACCTTTGTATCTGCCGTAAAGTCCATTACCAGCGGACGCATAATCGTATAATCATCAAAATAAGTCATCCCGGCCAATGAATAAATATAAGGCATCATCGTATAGCGCAACTTCGTATAATACACTATAGAACTATAAGCCGGATGTCCTTCGGGAGCTATATTCCACACCTCACGGAACGGATACTGTCCATGTGCACGGAACAACGGGCAGAATGCGCCAAACTGATACCAACGTGTATTCAATTCACGCCATTCCTTATAGTCCGCATTCTCTTTTCCGGTCTTATTGAATTCCTTTTGTCCGTCTTCATAGCGTTTTTCTACGCAGAATCCGCCAATGTCCATCGTCCAGTAAGGAATACCGCTGACTGCAAAATTCAGTCCGGCAGAAATCTGCGCCTTCATATCTTCCCAACGGGTAGCGATATCGCCACTCCATGTTGCGGTAGAATAACGTTGCAATCCGGCAAATCCCGAACGGGTCAGCAAGAATACACGTTTGTCATTGTCTACGGCACGTTGTCCGTCATAAATAGCCTCAGCATTCATCAACGCATACGCATTGAAATATTGGTCGGACGGACCGAGAGCAGTCGGACCACACAAAGCTTTCCGATAAGCCAAATCCGTACAGTCGCGTACATTCGGTTCACTGGCATCCATCCACCAGGCATCAATTCCGAGGGGATAAAGATGATCTTCCATCTGTTTCCAGAACAGCTTCCGTGCACCCTCAGCATAAGCATCATAGAAAGAACCGATGTAGCCGGGACCAATCCAGTCACGAATGCTGTCTTTAACGGCCTGCTGATACATCCAGCCTTTTTCATCAAACTCTTTATAATGTTCCGTAGTCATATAGAATTTCGGCCAAACGGAAATCATCATCTTGGCATTCAGAGCATGAATAGAATCTACCATTCCTTTCGGATCAGGGAAACGAGCTTTGTCGAACTCATGACTACCCCAGGCATTTTCCGGCCAGTAGCTCCAGTCGAGCACAATATTATCAATGGGAATCTGACGTTTACGGAATTCCTTCAAAGCATCCAGTATTTCTTCCTGCGTCTTATAACGTTCGCGGCTCTGCCAGTATCCCATCGCCCACTTCGGCATGATTTGTGATTTTCCGGTCAGAGCACGGTATCCACTGATTACCTCGTCCATATCCTCGCCATAAACAAAATAATAATCGATTTCATTCTGCATTTCTCCCCACCACGACTGTTTGTTCTGTTCTTCAGCAGATACAGGAGACAATGCACGCAAACCGCAATAGGATACATATCCATCAGGAATCCATTCAATTTTCAATGGAACACGTTTACCGGCTTTCAAATCTACGGCAAACTTATAACTGTTCGGATTCCAAGCCGTACGCCAACGTTCGGGAACCACCAGTTCACCATCAATATATACCTTCATATATCCTGCATAATAGAGGATAAAACGGAACCTACCACTCTCCATCGGCTCAATTTCTCCTTCATACGTCACCTGCGAACCCATGAAAGGAAATCCTTCTGGTAAGTTCACGACTTTCGACAAATCTTCCGATTTCAGATGTTCAAAATAAACAGAATCTTCCCGGCGTACCAGTGTCTCCGCTGTTGATTTCTGAGAGGGTACGTATGTTCCTGTCAAAGCACCTTCCTTACCCTCCTTATCATAGAGTTTGAAAACCGTGCTTAACTGTGCATAATCACGTGGATCGCCGAAACGGCAAAGCGAATAACTATCCCACAGAATACCGTAATTCTTATTGGAAACGATAAAAGGTACGGAAACCTTTGTATTATACTGGAAAAGTTCCTCGTTCTTACCTTTATAATTGAATTCATCAGCCTGGTGTTGTCCCAGTCCGTAGAATGCCTCATCATCGGGTGACTGGAATACCTGACGTACCGTATACGCCTTTGTTCCCTGCACTTCGATAGGCTGGAAACTCCTGCCTTTCTCATCTTCCGCCAAAATCAGGTTACCGGAAGCATCGGTAAAGCGTACTTCACCCGTGGCTTTGGATACAATGGCGCACACCTCTGAGGTTTTTACCGAAACGGCATCTTCACTTTCTTCCACGCTGAAGTCCGTCTTATCTTTTTGGGGAACTATGATCAGGCTTTCCGCCTTTGAAAAGTTTTTTTCGGGAGTGGCTGACACATGAATCAACTTCTCTCCCATTACTTCAACCTTCACCTTTCGCACATCCGTCGGTTGCTGTTGTTCGACATTTACAATAATGCCGTTACTCGTCTTCTCATACCCGCCTCCGGAGCATGCCATCAGCATCCATCCTGCGAGCAAACAAACTGAAGTGTTTTTCAATTTCATATCTTTGTTTTTAAAGTTATTTTCTCCGAGTGTAAAAGTAGGAAATCATACAGTAAACAAGCCCTCCCGATGTTGAAAGGAAAGGGCTTATTTGATTTATAGAAATATCAGATGTTTCAACAATGGGTACTTTTTGTTATTTACCCTCCTTTTCCTGATATACAGAGGGTAAAACACCGAATTCATCCTTGAAATACTTACTGAAATATTTGGGGTTATTGAAGCCCACCTGATAGGCAACCTCCGACACATTCTGCTGGCTCTCGCGCAGAAGTTGTGCCGCACGTTTCAGTCGGATAATACGAATAAATTCTATCGGAGTTTTACCGGTAATCTGCAACAGCTTTTTATAGAGATGCACCCGGCTCATGCCCAGTTCATGGCTCAATTCTTCCACAGATAAATCGGGACGGGCAATATGCGTCTCCACATACTTTATCGCATTCTCAATCAGCTTTTCGTCCATCGAAGTGATAACAATTTCACTCGGTTCGGGATCAATACGGGTGCGAAGTTTATTTTTGCTGCTCAAATCTATCAGTTTACGCATGCGCAAAATCAGTACCTCCATATTGAAAGGTTTCGTCACATAGTCATCCGCACCAATCGTCAGACCTTCCACCTTATTCTCTACGGATTGCTTGGCCGTAAGCAACACAAAAGGAATATTACTTGTACGCTTGTCAGCCTTCACCCAACGGCACAGTTCGTTCCCGTCCATTTCAGGCATCATCACATCACAAACGATGATATCCGGCATCAGTTCCGGTATCATCTGCCAGGCTATCTTTCCGTTTCCGGCAGATTCTATACGGAAATACAGACTCAACGTATAACGCATGAAAGAAACAAAATCTTCATTATCATCCACAATCAGTGCAAGTGGCTTCTTTTTCTCATTTTCATCCGGAGCTTCAGTTTCCGACTGTTCTTCAGTTCCTGACTTCTCTTCTGATCCCAAGGCCAAAACGGCCGCCTCCTCTTCCGCAGCTTCTTCCGAAAGCGGAGTAACCACATTGACAACGGAATGTTTCACCGGAATATCTACCACAAATACGCTGCCTGTACCTACATTATCAAATACACGCACCACGCCGCCGTGCAACGTGACATAGTCGCGCACCAGACTCAATCCAATGCCACTACCCGTAGTAGAACTCACTTCCCCCTTGCATTCTGTCTGATAGAAACGCTCAAATATCCGTTCTTTATCCACATCACTGATACCCACTCCCGTATCGGACACTTTGATCTCTAATGTTTCGGTAGCTCCTTTCAATAGCTCCAGAGAAACATCCACACGCCCACCGTCGGGAGTGAACTTGAATGCATTGGAGAGAAGATTCATCACTACCTTACCTATTTTATCCTCATCAAACGACATGTTCAATGACTCTATTGCCGAAAAGAATGTGAGATGCACATTCTTCTTTTCAGAAAGCATCAAGAACGAATTGCAGATGTTATGCACATACGACACAATTTCTCCTTCGGAAAGAGTGAGATGCAGGCCTGCCACTTCATTCTTGCGGAAGTCCAGCAACTGATTCACCAGATTCAGCAAACGTAAGGCATTGCGGTGCATCAACTTCAGCTGGTTCAGTTTCCTACCATCCTTCGTCTCTTTTATCATGCTCTCCAGTGGTGAAATGATCAGCGTCAACGGGGTGCGCAATTCGTGGCTCACATTGGTGAAGAAGCGGAATTTCATCTGGTTAACTTCCTCGTTCCTCTCCGCTTCATGCTCCATTTGCTGTATCTTGAATTTATTACGCTCACGGCGCAGCACTGCATTGCGAGCCAGTATCAGTACTCCTATCAGCAACAAAGCATAAAGGACATACGCCCACGAAGTCATCCAGAAAGGCGGGCGGATGATTATCTTCAAACTCGCTTCCTCCGTCCCCGCGTATCCGTCGCTATTGACGGCTTTTACTTTCAGCATATAAGTGCCGGGCGCCAGATTCGTGTAAGTGACGCGGTGCATATCCGCCGTACCCGACATCCAGTCTTCATTAAACCCTTCCAGCTTGTACAAATATTTAGCCTTATCGGGCAGAATATAATTATCCGATGCAAACAGCACGGTAAAGACATTCTGTTTATAGTCGAGCTCTATCTCCCTGACTTTATTCAATGACTCACGTAGCAAAACACGCCCTCCATACTCCTTCCCGATTTCAACCTCTTCATTGAACAGCTGGAAACCGGTGAACATTACCTTCGGCAGTGTAAGGTTATATTTGATGTCATTGGGGCGGAAAGTATTGAGCCCATACATACCTCCCATCGCAATCTCACCCGAAGTGAGCCGTTTGATGGAACGCTGATTAAACTCAGACCCTTGCAAACCATCTTTATCATCGTATATATAATAATGAAAAGCATAATCTCCGGTTTTCGTATCGATGGAAGGTACAATATTCAACACCCCGTTTCCTGTGGTCATCCACATGTTTTTATTCTCATCTTCCGCAATGCCGGCTATGTATTCTTTCGCTTCGTCCTGTCCGGAAGAAACGATCTGTAAATGGTCGTTCTTCGGATTATAAAGATTCAGTCCATTACGGGTTCCTATCCATATCAGCCCCCGGCTGTCTTCGTATACCTGATTTATACTTTGATTGGAGAAACGCTGGTTTCCCGACAGGTTCCCCACCATATTGGTTATCTTCCGAGTATTCAAATCCATAATAGCAACACCCGTAGAAGCGGTGCCGATGACAAGGCGGTTGTCGTGAGTGATACAAATAGAAGAAATATGATTGGATATGAGATCGGAATTAGCCATGGTATAGGTGATGAACTTGCCGGTTTTCGGATTCAAGCATTGTAAGCCTCCGCCTAACGTGCCAATCCATATATTTCCGTCCTTGTCCTCCGCCAGTGACCAGACATTATTATTGGCCAGGGTATTTTCATCTCCGGGATGGTTACGGTAATTCACGAAACGTTTGCCGTCAAAACAGTCCAGCCCTTCCCAAAAGGTACCTATCCACAGTTTACCGTCGGTGGCCTGCAACAAAGTGACAATTACATTGGAGGCTATGGAATTCCCCACCCGTGCATGGGTATATATTTTCTTTTCATCTGTCAATGAATTCCAGTGCATTAATCCGGCGTCATTACTACCCAGCCATAAACAACCGTCACCACACTCTTCCATGCAATTGATGTCGCCCAGTCGGTTGATGGAAAACTTAAAAATGCTCTCATTATAGTAGGCCACACCTTTTTTATAAGTTCCTATCCACATTACTCCGCCGTCATCCTCATAAAACACGTTAATGGTATTATTGGGCAATCCGCGTTCATCATCCACATTATAAGTAAGCGAAACAGTTTTGCCTGTCGCCTTATTCCAGATGTCAATACCATCCTGGTCTTTCCCAAACCAGATGCGTCCCTGCCTGTCCTGGGCTATGGCAACCACATGCGCCTGCCCCCTGTCGTTAAAATTCCACTGCGACTGCCATTTCTTTGCGGGCAAATTATACGCCCATACGCCGGGAGCTCCGTATATCCACAAATCCTCGTCCTTGTCCACATACAAGAAAAAAATATCGGTGTGGTTTCCCATCTCTTCCATAATTTCCGTCAATTCCCATTTCACCTTTACCTCTTCACGGTCGATACAGAAAACATGTCCGTTATCATACACCAATACGACGCCATCTTTGCACTCAATCATATCAATAATGATGCCTTCCGGTATCCCTTTCTCACCGAAAGGCAGAACATCCGCTTTCTTCTCTTCCAGACTATAACGATAACACCCTTTTCCGTCCACGGCAAACCACATATTCTTTTGACTGTCTACAAATACATGCCGGGGAGTTCCATCTATTCCGATGTTCCACATCCAGGAACGCACATCACGCACAAAGTTTTCCGTATTCCAGTTATAAATGATATACCCATTCTCTCCGGTACGTATCCACAAACGGCCTTCACCGTCTTCCACGATCTTCTCGATGTAACTGTCGGGCAAAGACGTCGGATCATTGTCCGAACTATAAAAGACTTTGAAACGATATCCGTCGTAGCGTGCCAGACCGGATGCGGTTCCGAACCACATAAATCCTCTCGAATCCTTGTAGATAACATTGATTTGGTTGCTGGGCATTCCGTCCCTAACTTCCAGATGCTTAAACATGAAATTGTGTGCAATGGCAGATAAGCACATTACAACGGCCAGTACGATAAGTAAAATAAATCTTCTCATGGCATTAGGTATAAGGTAGTAGCTAACACATTGCAAATGAAACAAAAAGTAACTGTATAAACAAGGTTTTCCATCTGTTTTTTTATCATTTGGCACCCCATCATTTGTTTCTACAACAGAAAATAGGGAAGCCGCTTCCCTCACAGAAGCCGCTTCCCAGAACCAATCAAAAAAAAACCTGTATTAAAAACCTATCCCTTGCCTAAGGGAACCTATATTTATGAAAAACCTATCTTCCCCATTACTTTGCAATTCCCTCCATCAAGGCATCCAATGCCTGCTGGTCGTAAACCTTACAGGTATTACGGTTAAAGAGAGCCATCGTATTATCTCCATTATATCCATTGTCCCAATAGAAAGGAACAAGACCATACTTCCCGGCATTGGAAACCACCGTTTTCAGGTAATAAGCGCGCGAAGCTAAGTGCTTGGTCAACTCGTCTCCGGTTAAGGAAGAGCGTCTGTTGGCACCGAACTCGCCAAGAATTACCGGAATGCCCTGGCTGACATATTTCGTTTGCATCTTTTTGAACAGAGCTTCCATTTCCGCTTCCTCGCTTGCATAACCGCTGGCTTGGTAGTTTCTGTCAGATCCGTCCATGTGATATCCGGTTCCCCAGAAGTAGGCCATCTTTCCCCAACTCTCATCTGCCGTCATTCCGCAGAAGTTCCATGGAGTATAGTAGTGTATCTCAACCATCAAGCGGTTGGGAACATCATCCACAGGCAGCTGGCCATAATCAAAAGTATTCGTAATATCCGTATTGGGCCCCTGCACAATCAAGTTGCGGACAGCATTGTTCCCACCCGTAGCACGCACGGCATTGATAAAGGTTTGTTCGTATGACTTCAACACACCCATTTCAATGGCATTGGCAGCGTTGGGTTCATTGCATCCGGCAAACAACAGATGTTCATCGTAATCCCTGAGTCTTTCGGCAATCTGCGTCCACAAAGCCTCTTGTACGGCGTTGACTTTATCCTGTACGGCGGTCTTGCAGTTCTTTTCCAGCCAGCCCCCGTCATAGTGGATATTCAGAATGACATACATATTCTCGGCATAACAATAATCCACAACCTCCTGCACACGATCCAGCCAGGAAGCTTTTATCTTATAGTCCGTCTCATTCTCCATATATCCATACCAGGCACATGGAACACGCACGGCATTGAAACCGGCAGCTTTTACGGCACTGATCATTTTCTGGGTCACGACCGAGTTCCCCCATTTGGTTTCTCCCGGATCCATGTCACTCAGCGAATTAGTTCCCCACACAAAACCGTTTTCGTAAGTTACATTACACGCCTCCAAAGAATTACCCAGATTCCATCCGAGTTTGATCTTCGCAGCCAAAGTCATGGCATCACTCTCCATACCGACATCGGGCAACTCACCGGCAAGCTGTTTCACCGTAACGGTTTCCGTAAAATCTCCCAAAGTAAAGGTGATGGTTCCTTCGCGAGCCTCACCATAGTGAGCGGCAATGCTAAAGGTTTTAGTCACCGCAGACATTGCACGGGTAGTGGTCTCCCGTATCCAGCTATCATGAATGGTAACCGTAACATCGCCACTCGCTCTCATATTCACCGTAAAGATTCCACCTTCGGCAGCGACCGCCTCGGGAGAACAGGATTCCACAATCAACCCATTGGCAGCCAGCTGCACAACGTTGAATGTTTCCGTCAAACCACCACCTTTCACGGTAATAGTAGCAATACGTTCCACCGCATCAGGATTTTCGTCTACCGCCACCGCGTACTTAAGTACTGTAGCCGAAGCGGAAGCAGCGGGTGTTACAGTACACCAATCCTCATTGCTGGTGAGTTCCAGCGAAACATTCGACTTGATAGAGAGCGTGTTTGTTCCCCCGGTTTTGGAGAAACTCATTCCATTCGTCAGAATGTTCTCGGAAATTACGATTTCCGGGGTAGCCGGTGCATCGTCACTGTCGGAGCAAGCTGTCACGACAGGGAAAAGGGAAAGCACTGACAGTAGCAGGCACATACCCAGTTGTTTTACAGTATTTTTCATATTATTCTTTTTTATCATCGTTCTTACTTTATTGCGGAGCATTGTCATAGACTGACTGTAACGTATAGGAAGCATCTTCTGTGAAAACAGCCTTTATCATGACTCCTACTATTTCCTGCGCATTATTCAGATAATCACCCGTAGCATGATTGAACAGGCCGGATTCTTCTTTCCCGGCTCCGGTGCCACCGTTGTCCCAGTAGACCGGCGCCATGCCATACTCTTTCGCCGCTTTGCATACATATTCCAGATAATATTTGCGGAAAGACTCTTCACGGGTAACCGCACGATGTACACACCCCATCTCTCCGATATATACCGGAATACCTTTATCCACGTAGGCCGCCTTCAGTTTGCTAAATATATTCTTCACATTGTCTTCATCTCCTCCACTTACTTTCTTACCCACAGCCCCGCTATGCCCCCATTCCGAATAAGTAGCATTCAATGTATACTCATAAGGATCATAAAAATGCACGGCTACCATCAGACGATTCCGAACCTTATCTGTAGGCAAGATGAAAGAACTTATCGTTAGTTCGGGATTGGTACAATATCCCAGCACACCGAGGAAACGGTCGGCATTTTCACCACCGACGGCACGCACCGCATCTACAAACACTTGATTCCACTCGTTCAGTACCGCATATTGTTTTCCGCCGTCCGTGCGGTTTTCGCCCCAGCCCCAACCGCCATCATGTATTTCATTCATCGATTCAAATGCCAGAAAATTTCCTTTATCCTTAAATCGCTCGGCAATTTGCATCCATACAGCTTTCAACTCAGCCTTGATGGCAGTATTCTTACTTTCATTTTTAGCAGCCTCCTTTATGTTCAGCCAATAACTACTGTCCGCTCCATCGTGATGGATGTTGACTATTGCATTCAAGCCTGCATTCTCCGCATATCCCACCACCTCGGCAACACGGTCCAACCACGCTTTCTCGATTTCATAGCCGGGAGCTGCTCCAATATGTCCCATCCATGTGACCGGGACACGCACGGTAGTGATTCCAGCGGCAGCCAGTTTGTCAAACAAGGCTTGTGTTGTCTTCGGGTTGCCCCAGATTGTTTCATTAGCCACACCATTGCTGTATGCATCCAACTGATTGCCCAGATTCCATCCCAGACCTAAGCTCTTGGATACAGCCCAAGGGGTCTCTCCAGCTATTTCGTTCGATCCGGGTTCATCGGTCTCACCAGCCAATTGTGTGACGGTCACGGTTTTCATCAAATCACCCAATGCAAAAGTGATGGTTCCCATACGTTCTTTTCCGGTATTGGGCTCCACATTTACCATATATTTAAATACTGTATCTGAAGTAGAAGAAACCGGCGTCACCGTACACCAAGTCTGACTGCTGGTAACTTTCAGTGACACATTCGCCTTGATAGAAAGTGTATTTGTTCCTCCTGCTTTGGAGAAGTTCAGTCCGTTTGTCAGTATATTCTCGGGAATTACGATTTCCGGGGTAACGGCTTCATCATTATTGCTGGAACAAGCTGCCGCGAAAGCAGAAAGAGCAATCGTGAAAAGAAATACAAGACAGGTTTTAATTTTATTCATGACCGTTATGTTTTTCGTTCTTAAATGTCAGGGTATGGATAGAAATCCGTGTTGCAAAGATAAGGCAAAACAGCCACACAGGATGTTCAAGATGTTATATGGAAGGGTATAATTTGTTATTACCCCGGGACGAAAGGTTTCCAATAGGCGACATGTCATTTATCGCCTTTACTGCCAAATTGAAAAGTGAAGTCAAAATCCGCTTTCCCACATATGGGGAAAGCAGATTATTCATTTAAGACTAAAGATTAACTGCTTCCTGTTTCTGATCCTGCATTTTTGCTATCAAGTATTTCACATTCGCTATATGCGAACAGAGTATATGCGACATCGATTATTTTTAGTAAAAACATAGTTGTCATTATTGATAGTTAAGACTTGAAAAAATAATTCTTGCGATTTTATTTTCATTACAAAATCTATTACATAAACTATCTAATGGCTGATAATAGGATTCATGTAGAGTTTTTTTCTTATCGCAAAAACTACGAAGCCCATTTTCAAAATCATATTCCAAGAACAGAAATACAGGTATTGTATCCTTCCCATTTACATAATAGCGAAAGGGAATGCCATTCATTCTTATCTGTAGTTCTGCATATTTGACTAAATCATTCTGGAATTCGATATTCTGTCCAGATAGAATAATAGCATGACCTTCTTCATTAAAAAAACGTGGTTTGGAGAATTTATTATAAAATGCATAATATTCCTGAACCGAATCGCCTATAAATAAATCTATCTCACAAGGTGAAAAAAGCTGTTTTTTGTAGTAAAATAGCGTATCGTTGTTCTGCAGTATTCCAAAACCGTCATTATTTATTATTTGAATATTGCTATTATCTAACCTTGGCAATATTTTTGATTGAATTATTTTCTTTTCAGGAGAAGAAAAGTAGTTGGTATCTACAGTTAAACAATATTCTGTAAATTGGATTATTTCAGATGCAGAGTTAGGATATTGATAATAATAATAATAATAATTTTCCACGATATCCCTAAGATAATAATAATCATCTCTAACCGTATTTTGCATATTAGTACATAATAATCCACATATTAGAACAATAATAGTTGGTATTTTTTTCATTTTCTTTTTAGTATTAATGAATATTTTTGATAAAAAGTATCAGCTGCTTTTTGTGTTGGAAATACAATTTGCGCGGAGCGTTGAACAATATTTCCTGGTGTATTTTGTCTTTCAAAATATATTGGTATCCCATCTTCTAAGTTTCCAGCACCTCTATTTCCTTCACTTCTGCAAACAAATTCACACAACCGTGTATTTTTTTTAAAGTAAGTAAATATTTGGCATATCATTTTTACAGGTAAAATAAATGTTCAAAATTGACATTTATAGAGTCTACATCACAATCAGAAAACTCATAAAGTTAAGTAAACGTAATAATAATTTTGCAAATAGACACCTATAACAACCTCACATACAACAAAATATCCCAATCTTCACCGTACACAGATCCAATGCAACAGTGAATAAAAGAATTTCCGGAATTAGAATAGAAGCAGAGCATGCCATTGAGGTATGAAAAAGAATCACCACTAAAAAGACAGACTACTTCATTTTACTTCTATTATTTTTTTCTGTCAAACATTGATCTTAATAAAATAATAATAGAAATAGCCACATAGCCAAAAAAACACCATAACCATGTTATTTGTGATTTTAAATAGCCAGCAGCAAACTCTATATTTATTTCATATAGCTTAGGAGGTTCTTCCATTTCATATTTATAACTGACCATACTGTTGATAATCGCATAAGCAATTATTAATAAAACAACGGCGGAAATTATCAAAAATGTAATTCTAATCCACTTCATAATTTATCTAGTTCTATAGGTTGTACCTCCTGGTTTAGACATTTTAATTAAATAGTTTTGCATTGACGCTGGGATTACAAATCTGTGCTGTACAGGTACTGTTGTCCATGTACCAAAAGTGCTTGTTTGCAGATACATCATCCCGGTCAAAACTTTGGAGCCACTACTATTCAACACATCAGAAACTACGGTCGTACAGTTATTATTTATCAAACTATATTCATCTACTACATGCGCTGAGGGGGCGTCCTGATATTTTCCCTTATTTGGCGTTATTGTAGACGAATGAAATTTTTCGTCCATCGCTGTTACTATGGTTTCATCTGCTATATCTGCTACAACAAATACCGACATTCCACCTGCAGCCTTTTCTTCATTATAAGCTTTAGCTTCTTCCCCTGTCAATCTCAAAAGAACTCCAGGCCCATTTGCTAAAGAGTTAGAACTTCCATCTGGCCCTTTGTTTGTCCCATTATATCGTCCATAACTGTAAACAACCAAATCATCTCCTTCTCCCACACTAATCCACGTATGACCGGTGGCTTGAGTTTCAGTATAAACTCGAACTGAATCCCCACCCGGATCTGTATATCTTAAAGAATTATTCAAACAATACGCATACGGACTCGTCGAGTAATATTTCTCCGCCAACGGATCCACCGTCATGAAACGCCAGTCGTCTTTCCACCTGGCCGAGTAGTCATACCAGTTCAATCCATGCATCTGATCCAGTTCCTTACTGTTGTATTTGTACGGTTGTTTTCCCTGCTCGGCAACCGTATTATCGCCAAAAGTCGCTCCAAACGGATAATAATTGTTTCTTTGAACAATCACTCCACTAGCGTTGACTACTATTCGATTATTCCCCTGATGGTCAGTCAGGTAATAGTGATATACGCCATTTTCAATATAGCCTCCATTAATCAGGATACGTTTCAATACGTTATTCTCATAGATAAAGTTACCCACATAATCCGTTGTCTTGCTCATGCTCAAAGCGGCTGTATTAATGACAGAACCTATGACCGGAATGGTAGAGTAGCTCGGATTCCACTTTTGAAGCACTTTCAGTTTCGTTCCTGATGCCGAATACGTATATTCGTTCCTTGCCTCCGCCACCGGGCTCTTTATATCCATCCGTCTGGGCAAATTTAATGAATTATACCGGATATCGGATATTCCTTTATTTAAATCTTTCGTCATCGCCCCGTTGGCGTTGTAGGTATATTCCACGGCCGCATTGCTGTAGTTCTTAAAGTCCATGGACTGGGCGAAGCTGATTGTACCTACAGCGTCATCTACTTGGGTTAACTGATTCCCGACATAGGTCATGGTCAAATCATCAACGGGTCCGTATGAAGAAGTCCCTGTACCGACATCTTTTTTCCCATACCTTTGTAAGGAGGTCATATTTCCGTGCTTATCGTACATATAAGCTGTCCTGAAATGGGTACTACTTACACCATTAACCAAGTAATTGGCAGCAGTAAGCCTTGACAAACCATCGTATGTAAAGGCATAGCCATTATAATTAACCTCAGAGCTCTGTTTCCAGCTCATGGCTGAGATATTACCGTTATACTGCTTTGCACTTCCACCATAGGATTCATTGTAATAGAGAGTCTGACTGAATAAAGCACTGCTGACGGACTTTATCCATGAACGCACATTGTAAGTGTAAGTAGTAACCGTATTGACTACGCCTCCTTTCTTGTTGGTTTTCAACCTACCCAATTCGTCATAAGTGTTCTCGGCTAATGTTACTATCATTCCACCATTGAGTTGGTGAGTGATTTTCAGCAGTCGCCCGGCGTGATCGTAGATGTAAGCGTAGACTTCAGTCTGCCTACCTCCTCCGCTACCGTTTTTTGTATGGACATGCGTTTTCTTTACAGGCTGGTCTATGAAATTATAAGCGATGTATTCTTTCTCGATACCATCCAGATGATTGGTCGATACGGACTGGATCAATCGTTTTCTAATGTCATAATACAAGCAGGTGTACAGATAGGAGGCACCTATCGTCCCATCGGGATGCAACTGTGCAACCTTAGTTCCTGTCACCAAGCCTTTGTGCTCGTATATGCCGGCGTCAGTTCCGTAGCGTCTCAGATAAGCCGCTTCTACTCCGGACGTTTCGTATGCCAAAGCCGTATTTGAAAATCCTGTCAGGCTGCGATATTTATAAGTATCATAATAAGTGGCTGCTAAGATTGTATATCCCATTGCTAAAGATACTCCCGACAGATTATATCCCTCGTACATTCCCGAACCGTTTTGCGGGTATTCCGCTTTTGCAACACTGTTACCTAACGGATTAGCCATATAGTCGAAATTATTAGTGCATATCCCGGACAGTACTACACGCCCGAGAGCGTCGGGTATAGTGAATGTCCATTCACCTTTTGCCCGTTGTTCGCCGTTCTGTGAGAATATCAGACGGTCGGCCGTGTCGTAGATATAATAATCCCAGTCACATCCGGGTATCCTCTTAGCAATGAGACGATTATGCCAGTCGTACTTATATTGGTAAATCAATCCGTCTGACGCGCCTTCATCCTGCACTCTCGGGGGAAGTACGAAACTTAGATTTCCATAATCATTATATACATAGTAAGTATCATAATGCCGCCCTTCATTGATCTGTCGGATAAGGATAATCTGGTCTAACTTATTCCTGAACTCGTAGGAGGTATTTCCGTTCTCATCTTTCACTTCTGTGACATGGAGAGTTCCTGTATCGTAGTTGCCGTATTGACCGAAACGGGGGGACTCTCTGCTGGCATCGGTATACCGTTTGCAGTTGAGAAGGGCGTCGCCCGATATATTGGTCTTATAGGATGTTCCAACCGCTTTATCAGCGTTATACCAGTCCTGCCCTGGAGCGAACCGTTTTAACACCCTGTTTAAAGGTGAGACTTCATAGGTGATAGTCGAATAAGGATTCGCATCGTTACTGTTACTGCCGATAGCCTGCGCCTTGAAGGTTGAAGGCTGAACGTAGGCTCCATTATTACCCGAAATCACGGTCGGTAACCAAACATTGGACTCCCGGTCAAAGGAATCATATTCACGATAGACAACCAGATCGGCCATATCAGGAGTTACTCCACATTCCACAGTTTGGATTGGGCGTCCTAATCCATCAAAGTACTGTAGCTGATCTAAGTAGTGACTGCCGTCCTCCTGGGTATAAGTACGTGCCAGGATATAGTTCTGACCAGAAGAGGGAGACTGATAATGATAATTGTATGTTCGGATGTTCTTCTCGGCAGAATTTTCTTTTATATAAGTGCGTTTCAACCTGTTAAATGAGTCATATTCATAATAGGTCGTAACGCCCGACGGATCAGTGGCAGTAAGCATACCTGTCAATGGTTTGTAAGTACAAATCGTCACGAAAGCATTTGGTAGACTTGTCTTTAGGGACTTGATACTGTTGATTATGCTCTCACTCGGATTCTTGTTACTTGCCAGCGCAGTCATATTCATGTTCAAGGCGGCGCTTACCTGGTTGTAGGTAGCACCCACGATTTCAGCTACAGGATACCGATAGTTGTAACTCCATATATAAGACACAGGTGTTCCGTCTAAGCGCGTGCACTGCAATAAGTTGCCTTTTCCGTCATAGCGGTCGTAAGTAAGTTCGACACGTGAATAAAGGCCCGCGAAATAATCAGGAAGAACAGCACCATTAGGATAATGGTAGCATTCATTGTAAAGAGTCAAACCGTTATTCGATTCTATCTGCTCCTTTTCGATAACAGTGGATAACATATTGCGCCGGACCAACTCCGTATCGGACGATGGGTAAGTGTATTCCTCTATCAAATCATCCATTCCGCAACAATCTCTTTTGGTTATTTTTACCGTTAGCTGGTTACGGGTATTGTATTCGTATAGCTCTACAATCGTAGCCGGATGTGTACCTGTAAGGTCGCAGTTTGTGATTGTTCTTTTGGAAAGAATGCGCCCTCCTCTTTCTATGGTATATTCCCTGCAATCATAAGCAGACGTGATATAATCATACGGAGAGGTTCCTACATTGTAATACGAGTCGAAATATACTTTACGTTTTAAACTTATTCCATAGTAGATATCCGGATCGTTACTTTTATGCTCAAGACCATATTCATATTGTTCTTCCCTGATTTTTATATTTTCATTGTTATAATAACTGCGGTTTGTTAGCAGGGGGATATATCCTGGACGGTATGTCCGAATGCCCTTAGGATAAGAATATCCGTTGTCTACCGTGGCATGCACATCTGAAATTTCCGAAGTCCCGGACAGATAATCAATTATATATTGCTGGTAAATATCATATCGAGATACAGTTTTCCCGTTCGTCATGCCGTCGGCCTCCCTTACCTGATAGGTAGTAATTTGGGGGTAACTGACTTGAAACATCGAATTGTCTATTTCGCAGAAAGGCTTATTGGAATAGGATCTTATTGTTTTCCGATAATAAGTAGAAGTATAGGAAATGTAATGTGTTTCATCGGCGAACATATCCTTAGAGAAATGAATATTAGCGACTCCGATCCCGTTTTCATTTTCCCCATATTTAAAGATAGTGGTAACCTCTTCGCTATCAGCCGCCACAGATTTTATCTTTTTTATCCGTTGCCCGCCTCCGGTTACTACAGCGGAAGGATTTCGAAATTTATGAGGCTCGAATTCATATTCAGAATACCCTCCGGTAGGATATGTGATTTTTTTTAGAGAGAAATAATGAACGGTACTCTGATCATTGGTAGAGCGATCTAATGACGACCCCGTGTTTATCAAGTTTCTGACTAAGCTGACGACCGGATATACATATCCTCTGGCAGTGGTGAGGCTGCTTACATACTTATCACTCTCAAATTCTCGGTGTAAAAACGGTTCACGGACTCCCCCGTAACTGTTTTTATAAAATCCCCATTGGTCAGCATATAAACGATTGGATTCGGAACTTGTCATTGAAGCCGGACCATAGTACTCAAGATTATACTTTTGTTCAGATTGGTCTTTCGAATGAACCGTTACCGATTCTAATAAATGATGGGCATATCCACCTAAGCGCCCATTGTCAAGAAATATAGATATACTTTTATAATTCAAAACAAACCTCCTTTCCACTTCATTATTTTGCTTATTTGTCACGACAATTTCTTTGATTAACCGGGATGGAGGAAGTATTTCAGTACCGGGAAGCCTCTTGTCGCGCTTAAACTCAACTATTATGTCCTCCGTTTCTATTTTCTGAATATGAAACTGGTCATCATATCTGAAAGGTGATTCGGACGGGATTGTCGTGGAATTTAAGTTTTCCATTATCTGCGAATACTCTTCGCTACTGCTCCCCCATGGATCTGGCATACTAACAGGTCCTAACCAAGGCTCATGTATGGAAAGCGTTTTGCCGCGATGCGACTGCTCTTGAGTGAATTTTTCATACCTAAAATTTATTACATCATTGAACGGAGAGACAATCTGACGCAGCGGCCAGCTTGTCGGAGATGTCGCAGAACTTCCGTGTGCCAGTTCGTATAAATTAGTGTTATCCTGTTTGCCACCAAAGTAATAATTGAAGCCATTGCCGTCTATGATATGTGCCTCGTTCCATGCCACCTTGGCTAATTTATCCAGATTATTCTTTATCTTTACCGTCTGGGCGGCTCCTCCTAAATTATCCCGTTCCAAAATCAGAAACTCCCCGTTGGAAAAGGGCAACATATATGTGAATTGGTCGTATTCACCGTCTATATTGATTTTCCATGGATCTATCCGTTGCGACGCCCCATATTCCTCTTTCCAAATAATCATACTGGACAAATAGGCGTCCAATTTATAACCATTATCCATGTCTTGAAAATTCGACAATTCGTCTCTGTCATATCTTTCATAATAAAAATCATCTCTTCCATTAATAGTCCGGCTTACTCTATACCCCCCAGCATTAAGACTCCATCCAGCACCGACTTCTCCGTCATATTGCTTATAACGAATTCCTGAAGCATGGTATGACAAAGTAACAGGAATTGTCAACCCTTTGATTTTGAGTTCATAAAGAGGAATATCAATCTCGGGTAGCCCATTATATTCTGTTATCTGGTGATTCAGATATTTTTGGAAAGATTGGGCTTGGGGTGACGCCGGAATAATCTGAAGCTGTTGAACAGAAGACTGTCCCCATAAAATTGCCGTACATAGCAAAAATAGTATGATTGTCGTTGTCCTTTTCATGGTGTTGTATCTTTTTATTTTTTAATAATGATTCTATTCATAAATACTCCGTTCGCAGTTACCCTCAGCGCATAGCTTTGGGGAGACAGACTCGAGCAATCTAGGGTTTCAAGGTATATACCTCTCACCTTGCTTTTTGGTGCAATCTTTCGTATCGGCGTGCCATTCGTTGAATACAGGTCGAATGAGACTTCGACGTCTTCTTTCAATTCATATTCCAAATACAGGGTTGATTCCACGGGATTGGGATAGATTTTGCAGGATATTATATCTTCCGGAATTACCGCCTTTACGGGACGGTTTTTCACGCCTTCTATGTTATTTTCTATTTTTTCCCATAGTTCATCCAGCAAGGTCTGATTCACAGGATCAGCATCCAAGTATAACTGTTCTTGCGGGGGATAATAGAAAGCCGTAGAGAAAACGGCAATGGTGTCTGCCGTGGCAGTGCTCCTTATCACTTCAACTATGGGATAACGATAACCTTTGCTGTACCAACGGAAGGTTTCCAATTGCTTATCTGTATGAGGGATTGCATCTGCTGCATCTTTCGCCGATATAGTCTGAATCATCTTTACACGTAATACGGGACTGATAGTATCTCCTGATGGCAAAATCATCTTGCCGTAGGCATCGGCAGTGGTAATCACAGTTCCTTGCGTGTGGATATCTACAGTGCCGGAGTAGAGTCCCTCTGACTTGTAATTGGAAAAAACAGTCAAGCCATAGTTCAAAGGAAAGTGCATAAGCATCATCGGATGGGTGTATTCCAATAGTACCGAAGGGTTTTCATGTCCTAATTGCAGCAGACTATCATTCACTAAACGATAATAATACATAGTATTATGTTCGGTACCTACTATTAGTTCGTTAGCTCCCGTAGTATTCCGGGAATAGCGTTTGTTTCCGAGCAGATATATGCTGTCACCTTCCAATGGGGGTAGAGTATATCGGAGGGTATAATCATCGTTGACAGATTTCAACCGGCTGAAGTCCCACAGTCTGTCAGCCCCAGACGCTCCAGGCTCTATATATTCAACTTGTTGTTTGATTAACACATCCCCTGGGCGTGGACAGTTATGAAGAGTATTCAGTTGTCCAAAACAAGGTAATATATAAATCATTGCCATAAAAACAGCAGACACAAATGATCTCATAGTAATAATTTTAAAGTTAGAGTTTGCCTAAATTTCGTTGAAAGTTCCTCTTTACTTGTAGTATTCATACTCAGAAATTAAAGGAGTAATCTTTTTGCAAGTAGGGCGAATTCTAAGTCTTGAGTATGAACAATGCAGTTTAACAAAAACTTATGGCAATATATGCATTTTTTTTATAAATGCAAGGACAAAAGCAAGAATATAAAACCGCTATGATTATATTACTAAGTAGATGTTCATAATTAATTCACATATAGAGTATCTGTCATCCTGAGCGAAGCTGAAGGGTCTTATCCTTCAGAAAACACAAAAAGAGGAGATGCTTCGACAAGCTCAGCATGACAGATAGACAGACAAGTTCAGATACTTTTCTGAACCGCTGCAAACTAATTATGAACACATACTTAAGTACTTAGATATCACATAGACAGTCCATTGAAAAATGTGATATAACACTTATTTTATCCATCGAAAAATGTGTAAAACACAGGTATCAGTCCATCGGAAAATGTGATTTCCCTTGCATAAGACTCTTATTATAAGTACATTTGTACAGAAATACAGAAAAGAATGAAACGATTATTGATAGAAGAACTTATCCTATGGAAGAACAAGCAGGGACGCAAGCCCTTGATACTTCAGGGAGCCCGACAGGTTGGCAAAACCTGGCTACTAAAAACATTCGGTGCAGAGTGCTTCGAAGAGATCTGTTATATCAACTTTGAACAGAACAATTCCGTTAATCATATATTTGAGGGAAGTATCAACCCAGAACGCATCATAGAACAGCTTTCTGTATTCCATGGTAAACGCATTCAACCGGAAAAGACACTTATAATTTTTGATGAAGTACAAGAAGTTCCGCGAGCATTGACCTCTTTAAAATACTTCACCGAAGAAGCTCCTGAATACGCCATTTGCTGTGCAGGTTCTCTACTGGGAGTAGCATTACATCAAGGAACCTCTTTTCCGGTAGGTAAAGTAGAATTTCTGACTCTGCAACCTCTCTCATTCCGGGAGTTTCTGCTTGCCAATGGAGAAGAACTGCTACTTAATTATGTGATGAACGGTAATTTAGATACTAATGCTTTCACTGAAAAACTACAAGAACATTTAAAACGCTATTTCATCATCGGTGGGATGCCTGCTGCCGTGCAAAGCTGGCTTGATACACAAGACTTCTTCGAAGTGGAAAAGATACAGGAACAACTATTGAGTGCTTATGAAGGTGATTTTTCAAAACATGCTCCTTCTAATCTGATTGCCAAAATCAGATATGTATGGCAAAGCATCCCCTCACAACTAGCAAAAGAAAATAAGAAATTCGTTTATGGTATGGTACGTGAAGGAGCACGTGCCCGCGAATATGAAGACACGTTGATGTGGCTTCATGATACCGGACTTATTCGCCGGATTTACCGTGTACGCAAACCGGATGTACCACTGAAAGCCTATGAGGATTTGCAATCTTTTAAGGTATTTCTACTTGACGTCGGACTCTTGCGCGTCATGAGTGGACTATCTCCCAAGGTATTCATCGAAGGAAGCCGCATCTTTGAAGAATTTAAAGGAGCACTGACAGAGCAATATGTTCTACAGGAGCTCTCTCTCTTTCCTCAACTCAACGCTAACTATTATTGGACCTCCGATGCAAATGCCGAAGTTGACTTTCTTTTTTCCGATGGTCTTTATGCATATCCATTGGAAGCAAAAGCCGGAAATAACGTACATGCAAAAAGTCTGAAAGTATACGATAAAGAATACAATCCACAACTTCTTTTCCGTACCAGCTTACTGCCGTATGAAAAAAATGGGAAGTTAGTAAACATCCCTCTGTATTTGCTGTTTGCTCTGCCCAAAGTACTTACTTTGTGAAACAATCAATAGTTTCAGTTCATTCGTTCTCGTTATTTTTTACGTACAACTCCAACTTCTACCAACGAACTTTCACTGTTGACTATCAAAGCATTACAAAAAGTCAATTTTCTGTTTACAAGGAGTTAAGAGTTTGTCGACAAGAAGTTAACTCCTTGTCGACAAACTCTTAACTCCTTGCAGGCATGAAACTGAGTATTTTTCTATTACTTTACATATAGCACTCTGTATAACACAAAAAACAAATGCACCTGGTCGGCTAACTCCTTTTCTTCTTGTTTAGTCTGAACTTTAATCGCACTTTCAATGCACATTGGTGATCGCACTTTCCTTTAGCTCCCGCCTTCCACATCCAACGGGCGGAATATTCCACACCGAACCCTAATTGGGGAATGAGATAATAATAGAACTGAATATCAGCTCCTGCGGCAAAACGGGTGAAAGAAAAGTCCTCTTCACCGTAATAGCCTTCTTTTTCACAGCTACTCATTTCATCTTCCGAAAAATTCTCTTCTCCATAGAAATACTTCCAGTTGTTCCATCCAAGCGTGGGGCCAATGCTCAGGGCAAGATGTTTCCAATAGGAAGTATGCAATAAGTTGATATTACAATATCGGGCGTCACGTCCCCATTCCGAAGGTTCCATAGACAAGACATAACCGGTAAGACCGACTTCTGCAGTCAAAGACAAAGTCCGGTTCCGGCAATAGGCATATTCAAATCCGGCACCAGTCCCCAGTATTGCCGTAGAGGAGCGATTCCGTTTTCCGAGTGTAGGGATATAGTTCCACTGACTGCAAACGATATTATCAATAAGAATCAGATTCCAACGACCTCGCGGCACGTCAAAGTCCCAAAACATTTCCGGCTGGTTCTGAGCCACACTATATTCCAAAGAAAGCAGAGAATAAAAAAGAATGCCCGCAAGAAAGTGGAACCCACGTTTCAGCGTGTTGTGTGAGGTTGGATGAGTCATAGTAATTCGCTTTAAGATAAATGGTGCTATAACTTAAATGCGCGGAAAAATGAAATACTGCTTTATAAAAACGAATTATTCTTCAACGAATATGATAGTAAAGCATTATTTTATAAAAAGGACTGTGTCAAAAGCCACTTTGCATGCTCCAGATGAATATTCATTCGCCCACACATAGCGTAGCACTTTTGACACAGTCCTTTTTATAAAACAAGATAATTGTTATTCAACTAATAATAAAATAATCTTGTTTTTTTGCAATTTCCTTATTAACAGTTTTAGGGAACTACCTTACTATTTTTCTAGTAACAATTTCCTCATTGTAAATCACATTCACGATATATACGCCTTTCTCTAAAGTTGATAAGCTTACTTTATCACTATTCTGATTCGTAAGATTCATCACAAGTTTACCAGAAGAAACTTCATATACCTGCAAAGCATAGATAGGGATTCCTTGTATATATAGAGTATGACTTGCATAAGTTACAGAAACTTTATTATCTTCTAAGCCATTGTGTTCTTCATTTATAGAACGAGTGGCAGAAGCACTCCCCCCTGCGAAACCCAATGTGACAATCTTGGAATGCTCATTCTCCTTACGAGCCTGAATATCATATATATAAGTAGAATTTTGTCTCGTTTCGCCAACTTCAAAACCTCTACTCGTTTTACCTACAATAAATATCTGCTTAGAAGGTGATTGTTGAGTTATTACAAAATCATCAATATCAGCAGTTAACGGATAATCCCAAAGCAATACTCTAATACTCCCAAACGGTTGTAATACACGAAAATTAGTAGGAGAAGTTGGTGGACCACTATCTCCTCGAAAACTTATAGCTATCTCATCAGAATACACACCGCGAAAGGACGCTTGAATAGTGTACTCATAAACATATTCTGACAATGTCTCTCCAATATCAAAACTACGCACATCTTTATCTACATTATACCTTTTAGAAAACGGTGAATGTTGAACTATAACAAAAGACATAATAGTATTAGGAACTGGATATTCCCATTCTAAAATACGATGATTGTTAGTATCTAAAGTTGAACGAAAATTTATAGGTTTTACTGGTGGTTCAATGAAATCGCATTGCACAATATTTGAAAACTGCCTTCCTTTATATGCACGAATAGAATAAATATACTGTGATGCCGCCGCCGATTCCCCCATATCAACCCCACGTTCCGTTTTACCCAATATCATCTTTTTTGGAAAAGGTGTACGTCTCTCTACGATAAAACTATCTATATCTGAGGAGGAATATTCCCACCGCATTACATGCCGATTTTTATATGGTCTAAAAAGAAAGAATTCATCAACAGGTGTAGGAGGAGCTTTTGGTGTTACTGAAATACTATTAGCTACACCTTCTCCAGCTTGGTTTTTTCCCATAATAGAATAGCGATAGGTAGTTCCAACACTCAAATTATCAACCTGATAACGTAAAGAATTTCCCACATTGTATGAATTCACAGTAATCCAGGAATTATTAACAGGATTGTATCTTTCTTGATAAATCATATATTCTATAGGCCAATGAGTTTTATCTGCTGGAGCTTCCCAAGAAATAATGCAACCATAATTAATTTCTTCTATTTTAACGTTACGTGGGCTTTCAAGTTTTTTGGACGGCAAAGTTATAACTTGTACTTTGTTCCAACGGCTAAAATTTGAGACCGCAACAGTAGGGCCAGAAGGAGTATATACCGACTTCATATATCTTACATAAAAAGTATAACATGAGTCCCCTTCCAAATTAGTAGCAGCATAAGATAATATCAGGGGAGTGCGATATTGCCTTGAATAAATAATATCTTGATTAGTATTAGCCACCTGAAAACCCGTTATGCCACTAGTCGGCTCATTCCATTTTAGTATACAACTATTACTCGTAACCTCTATTCCATCCACACTCAATAATGGAAATGATTCATTTACATCACCTTCTTTGGCTTCAGAACTGCCACTATTTTCCGAATAAGTAACTTCCAACCAACAGTTCTTTTGCCAGAATCGAACTATTTTTCCAATTGTATTATGAATTAAGCTTATTCCTATTTTCTCTCCAACATTGTTTTTTACCATATTATTATAGGCATTTCCCGTTATACCAAACACCTTTCCCTCTTCAATAGATATATTTCCCAACAAGGTACCATTATTTAAATTCTGCCAAGAAGTTTCATCTAATTTTAGGTCATCCAAATCTGATAATAGCAATAACCGTATCTGACCACCAAAATTAGAATCTAATTTCAATTCGCTTGCGAGCCGCAACTCCACTTTCACAATTGTTACATCTCTGGGTATTGCAGACAGATTAAACAACAAGAGCCCCTTTCCGCCTTTTTTAGAGGCGTCATCACCAACAAAAAAATCTCCTGTTTGCCATGAATAAGTTCCTGAGTAGGATAATAAACCTGTTTTAGAAATATCAGATTTAATCTGAATAGTTTTATTTACTGCATGAGATAAACTAGGGAACAATATGGCACTGACAAAAACTAAAATTAGTTTTAGAAATTTCGTCGAATCAATATATGGTTTCATTGTATATATTAGAATTAATTAAAAAGCTTGAAAACACTATTAGATTTGCACTTTTTATCGCGTTAAATCGTTTTAAGAAGCATACTTTATATATCTCGTTAGAATTATTATTTCATAGCCACAAGACAAAAGCTCACCATGAACAGTAATAAAAAAATACATCTTATTCAAAACTTCTCTAAAATACCTTCTATTTTTATATAATAAAAGCACTACAATATTTCCTGTACTATAAACTTTTACCGACAAGAGCCTAGTAACCTTTTATTATTTTACCAAAGTTCCTCAATATATTGACTTTTTACCGGAGCAATTCGTTATAGAGTAGAAAATAATCCGAGATTTTATACTCATCTCGGATTATTTATTAGATCAACATATATTCCACCTTCCGATTACCATTGAGGAACAACAAAAAGGTTGCGAAACGTAAACTTCACCTCTATAGAACTGTTGAAACCAAGTTCCTTGATTATATCTTCATCGGGTATACCGAAAGCACAACCGCCCGTCTTCGTTGCTCCATAACAATTCCAAAGTTCCAAACGATACTTTGGACTTTCATTGGCATCAAGCACTTTCGTCGCATCGAACATTATCTCCGAACCGTCAAGATAGAGATTATCCAACGTAGCATGTGTGCCTGGGAAGAAGCCGTATAGACCAACCACTTCTATGAAGGTCATCATAGTGCCATTGGAGAAATCCTTACCTTCCTCCAACTGATACTTAATATCAAACTGTCCGCCAACTATTGAATATTGGAAGTTCTCATACTTCACTTCAAACATTGCACCTTGGTTATAACTCCATACCTGGTTATTACCCCAATCATAAGCCATATTAACAGTAGGTACATAAAAGCCTGCACCATTACCATCGGTAAAAACTGTATAAGTAATTTCCAGGCTGTTTCTGAAGTGGAGCGCCGGTTCGGAACCCAAATTCTGCGAATTACTGAAAGCGCTGTTCAACACATTGCCGCCCGCCGCACCTTTACCATAGATGTTGAATAACTCAATGCGATAATTACCGTTGCCCTCAATATCTCCATAGAAGAAGTTATTGGCATTGAACTTGATGGCACTGCCATCACACTTCATCTCGTCAATACGAACGAAAGCATTGGGATACTTGATTATCAATCCTTGGAAATCGAGGGCGAACACCATAGCATCACTGCATGAGCCTTCATACGTGAAGGTATGCTGACCTGCTAACTCGGTCGGAGCCAAACGCCCGACTTCGGTTCCCCAAGTACCACTCCCATCAGAACTTGCGCAAAGCAATGTAACCGGAATCTTGGCATCGGCTTCCGCCTTACGCTGACTGTAATAGTTGACAGAGTAAGCATATTCATCGGTATTGGGAAGGGCAATCTGCAAACCGTCACTCGTCAAGGACAGGATATTCAGCTTACCACTCTTTCCCGCTACCCAAGTATTGGCACAAAGTACATTGATATCAATGTCAATCACTTTGTTCGCCTCATCAATAGTATATTTACCTGTTTCATCAGTAGTTACACCGTCATCAGTCAAACGATGGATATTGACAGTTCCGTCTTCGAAAAACTCCATGTAACCATAATCAACTCCATAAGTATAACCAATCCAGCCATTCTCAGTACCCATTTCCCAATGAATTTCTTTTCCGATATTGGGCTGTCCGTTAGATACTATAGCCCAATCGTACGTTTTGCCCCACTGCGTGAACGGACCTTCGAATACATGTTGTTCACCATCCTGACCATTGTCAATATACCATTTACCATAAAGCAACGAGCGGTCGAACGGAACATTCTTGGCGGTAGAAACGGCACGAATAGCCAAAGCTTGATAAACAGGAGTGGTAGCACGAGTAGCAAGAGCACTATTGAAGTGATAGCTCATGGCAAACTGAGTATCAGAAACATTGATGGAACCGGAAAGATAGCAGCCTTCCACACCAACACCGGTAGTAGTGCCTTGTGTGCGCGAACCTGCGGCAGGCATAAAGATAGAGTTTCCGTTAGGACCGGTGAACTTATAGCCGGCAACACCTTCCACTTCCACCCACTCTCTGGTACAGAGTGCAAAGAGTTCTTCAAACTCAGCAATGGTAGGCATGGTCACTTTACCTTCAAATGCTTTATAGGCAAGGTCATTAGCTGTTTTGTAGATATCGGCAGAAGCATAACTTGCAGGATCGATACTGGTATTAAAACCTGTCTTATCACCGAAACCGAACAGACCACCAATTTCCGTTTCTGAGGTAGCACCTAAATTGTACTTTGCCCATTTAGTAGAAAGCCCAAGGTCAACAAGGTCATTATCAAGATCAAACGTATGCCCAGTCGTAGTGAATGACTTTTCTTCACCATAGACCATACCTGCACCGAGATCAAGATAAGCCATATAATAATAAGTAGTATTGGCCAACAAGCCTTCTACATCTACCGTATAGCTTTCCTTAGGAACAGTAGCAATACGTACACCGGCACGCACATTTTCCGTACCTTCTATACCCGACACAATGATACCACCTTCCGCATCCGCAGGAAAGCCAATAAGCGAACCAGACAAAGTAACCTTGTTAGCACCTATCTGGGTAGCATCGCCGGTAGTAGCACGAGCATTAGTCAGTACAAGGCTCTTTACTTCACCTTTATAAGTAACTTTGCCTTGTAAAGTGACATAAGCCTGATAATAGATAGTTTGATTCAAGCTGCCATTTACCGTGGCAGTGAATGTTTCACCGCCCGTAGCAACAATCCTTTCGGTGAGCGCATCGGCCGCAGTACCGTAATTAAAACCAATGACATAAGCACTTGAAGCCTGGCTTTCAAGCCCAGATACGGTACCATGTAATGTTGCTGATATGGCAGTCACATCTGCCGAACCTGTTACCACGGAGTTATCAGTAAGCAATGGCTGTTGGTTTATGGCATAATCGTCATCGCTGCATCCCGTCGCCCAAATACCCATGACGAGAGCCATTATTCCGAATAATATTTTGTTCTTCATTATACTAATTCATTTAAGTGATTACTCAATAGTCATGGAAACAATCTCAACCTGTACATTCGGGCTTCCATCTTCCAAGGTTTCCACTGTAGCAAGTCCCTTGTTCTGGATTCCGATGATAAGACAGCAATTGGTTTCAAAAGTTTGCGTAGCACCTGTAGTGTTTGGCAATGATACTGTCTGGATTGCTCCCGCAGTTGTATCGAATTTCGAAGCATACTCCAAAGCGTAACAACCATCTTCAAACGAATCTCCGATTCTGTTTTCCATAATCACAGTTTTAGGAGCTGCACCCTCGTTCCAGGTTATACCACTCAGCACCTTGTACTGAATCTTCAAAGTCTGGTTCTTTTTTAGCTTAACTTTCGTTATGTCGATACATTCATTCTTACCACCCCATGAGTTATAAAGCTGGATACGCAAACGATCAGGATTTCCATCACCAAAGATGATTTCCAACTTACTGTTGTCCACTTTGATTTCGGTGGGTCCTTCCGTCCCGCCGCTAATCTTCTTATAGAGCAGATTAGCTACAAGATAAGAATTCACCACGCCATTCTCATCTTTTGATTCGGGAACACCAATAACCAGTGTCTCACCAGCCTCCATGGCAAGTACCGTAAAATCTTTGCTTGTAACAGCAACCGTACGCTGATCGCTGGAAGCGGTAAGAAGGGTGATTTCGCTATCGAAGGTTATTACGCCCTTTGCAACGCTTACCTTACCACTGGCTTCACCGAATTCATAATTATAAGAGCCATCGGAAGCCTTACTTAGGATAAGTTCAAAATCTTCCACCTCATCACCGGCAGCAGGAGCCCATGAGTCGTTGTACACACCTCCCGTTACACTTTCCCATTTCTGTACGTTAGGAGAACCGTTCCACCACAACCAATCGTAAGGTGCTTCGGTATCAAGGTTAAATGTCATCTGGTTACCGACATAAGTCACACCGTTGATTTCGGTCGTGAAGAGGTCATCAAGAAGATTATCGAATGTGGGAAGCACGGGGGCTACTTTCTCAATCTCTCCACTATCTTCTTTGGGAATGCATTCACCCTTGGTTTCAATCACTTCTTCAGAAACAAAGTTCCATACAATATACCAGTTACCTTCGGAATTGGTACGTTTAGTTACTAATTGCAATATATACGGAGTAAGTTCTATTATCTGTATATCTTGCGTGTAGTTAGCACACATATCATCGGCATTCACGTTGTGCATGGAGTAGCAATCGGTGAACGAGATGGTAGGTTTAGTCTTTTCAGTAAGGTTCATATTGAACTTGCCTTTCATATTTGCACCTGTGCTTGAGCCTTTTTCTCCGGATTCACCACGGTACATAGTAGCCACACAGCCGTTGACGGCATCCATGCTGAAAGTCATATATGAGTCCATGTAAGGATCTGTTGCAGGGATAAGCCAGCTTTGAAAACCCGGATCCCAGTTGGGTTTCCAATTTCCGGTGCCGAAGACGATGTCTTTGTAGACTCCGTTATCCACATCATCCTGAGTATAGCCGGCACCGTCACCATCAGGATCGTAAGGAGACAAATACATCACAGGCCCCGAACACTGACCGATACCATAGTTCGCATCGCAAGGATACCATTTCTTACTAACCCCTTCAGCCAATGTCTCAGCATCAGGCAGAGCATCACCCGACTTAAAGTTCTTATCGGACAGCAGGAACCATTTCTCATCTTCCAACAACGAGAAATCGTTTTGTGCTAAACTGAAAGTATAGGGTTCGCCATACACGACACCACCGGGCGTCTCTACGCCGAAAGTCACCTCATACGAACCTGCAAAAGGCAATTCAATGGCAAGTTCACTTTCCTGCGAACGTCCCTGAGGAGTAACCCACAACGGAGTACAACCGGTGATATTTGATTTGAGGCGTACTTGATTTCCTGCGATAGTCACAGTGTAGGCAATACCTTCTGCCAAGTCATCAGATACATAGGTCTTCTTACCCATATCATACTCATCGGGTGAACAGGCCGACAACATCAGCACCAAGCCTGCAATGAGCGTATATATATAATGATTCAATTTCATATCTTATTATTTTTAATGTTTTTCCTTGATAAACCTAAGCCTTCATGGATTTACCAACCGGCATTTTGAGTAAGCACATTACCCGAAAGGGTGATTTGTGTATTAGGAATCTGCATCAAACCTTTCTTCGAAGTGAAGTTACTTTCGGAGAACGAAGTGGTTGCCTCATTTCCGCCATTTGTCACCTTGGCACCATTTTGTGCGGCAGTAATGATACGTGCAGCGTATGCACCATCCTTCTCATAACGCATCAGGTCCCAATAGTGAACACCCTCGAAAGCCAGTTCAATAGCACGTTCTTTACGGATGTTTTCAATACTGTAAGCCAGTGTTTCACCGGGATATACACGCTGGTGAACCTGATTCAATCCGTCGGCATTGCCATTGAGCTCGGAATGCATCAGCAATACATCAGCATAGCGCATGATAGTGTAATCCTGATAGTAAGTAACATTCTGATGCTGTTCACCCAACTTAAATCCTACTTCCTGACGTGTACCATCGGCAAAACACATCGGCGCATACTTGCGGGTATAATAACCGGTATATTCATACGAATCGGTAATGTCAGCATCAAAACCGGCCTCACTACAACTCCATACACAAGCGCTGAAACGGGGATCATTCTTATATTGCTCCACGAAAGTGGGAGTCACCGGACAAGCGCCCCAGCCGCTGGCAATGCATACGCTCGTAGCATTCCTGTTACGTGGTCCCAAATAGACCGAGAACGTATTACCATCACCATTACCGTTATAGTCATGAGTAGTATTCATCTTCAGGTTGAGCACTATTTCCCTTGAGAGTTTGCCTTGTCCGGCTTTCCAAGCGGAGCCGTCATACCACTTGCCGGCGTATGTCGTATTCCAGGCATAAGTGTCGCCATTCGAAGCATCAGTAGTACAAGCAGGCATCCAGAAGTCGGCATAGTTTTTCTCCAGTTCATATTTTCCATTCTGCACCACATCGTTAATAGCAGCCACTGCCTCAGCCTTGGTGCATGAAGGATGTTCGGCACCGTAGTAACCGGTATGGTAAAGATAGGCACGAGCCATCAATGCCTCTGCCGCATATTTGGTGATGCGACCATCGTTAGTATCGTTATTATCCAAGGGATAAGCATCGGCAGGAATATGTTCGATGGCATATTTAAAGTCTTCGAAAATGAGCTGATAAACATCACTTGCCGGAGAACGGGGAATATTCTCTTCGGAAGGAGCGGTAAGCAAAGGAACATCTCCAAACATACGTACAAGATCGAAGTAAAGAATACCACGAATGGCATGTGCTTCTCCCATCACTCGTCCTTGTGCCTTGATGTCCCCTGCCCAGTCGATATTTTCTTCCTGGACAATGAGCTGATTACAACGGAATATAGCTTTATAATAGTTCTGCCAATCCACATTAAAGATATCATTGTATGAAGGAGCGATCCCCAGATTGAACTGGTCAATCACATTGTTGTTTTTAGCATCAGAAAGGCCAAGACCTGCAAAAGCCTGCTCGGAAGCAAACTCCGCCAGCAAATACATACCTACTCCTTCATCTGAAATAGTACGTTGCCATCCATCATAACAACCCACTAAAGCCATTTCTGCGGATTCCAAATTACTGTAAGCCGTTTCAGTGTTCAAATCCTTTTTTGATGAAGTGTCAAAGAAGTCTTCACATGACGTGAAAGCTAAAGCTGACACAACGAGCGCGCTCGTTAATAATATATGTTTTGTATTCATATTACTTTTCTTTTTCATGATTTAAAACGCAAGATTAATACCTACAATGAAAGTACGGGGGTGTGGATAGTAACCCATATCTACTCCCGACACCCATGTCTGGTTGGTCGTACCGTCTGAATTCTGTTTGTTACCGTCTGTACCGTTGTATGAACCGATTTCAGGATCCATACCATCATACTTAGTCAGTGTGAAGAGATTCTGAGCCTGCACATAGAGGCGCAATTTAGACAGCCCCTTCCAAGAGATGAGACGTTTGAAGTCATAACCCAGAGTAATATTCTGCAAACGGATGTAGTCACCAGCCTGCAAATAGAGATCAGAGAATTGCCAGTTACCTACATCACCATAGGTTACACGGGGAATCCGATTACTGGTACCTTCACCCGTCCAGCGATTCAGTATCTGACGACTGTAATTGGACTGTGAGGAGTTTGGGTCACGATAAGATTGAGCTATCTGGAAACCGGCGGCACCGGTAGCGTTCAGACTAAGATCGAAACCTTTATAACCCAAGTTAATATTGAAACCGAATGTGTATTTAGGAAGTCCGTTACCCAAGTCTACTTTATCCTTGGCATCGATGACACCATCATGATTCACATCTACATACTTCACATCACCGGGTTGTACACTGCTTTGGTACACACCGTTTCCGGCAGCGATCCAATCATTAATCTCCTGTTTGTTCTGAAAAATACCGGCTGTTTTGAAGCCCCAGAAGTAACCTATAGCACGACCATTCTCAGCACGGTAGAACTCTTCCGCATTACTATAGATTTGATTGGTAGCACCATGAATAATACCATCTTCGGTAGGGATACTTCCCACTTCGTTGTGGTTGTATGCTAAGTTGGCACCTACGCTATAAGTGAAATCCTTCCCTATTTGGTCATTCCAGGAGAGCCCCAGTTCAACACCTTGGTTTTTCACATCACCACCGTTGATAATAGGGCCACTGGTACCTGCCGTTGCCAATACGGGAGCTTGTACCAACCAGTCCTTGGTATTCTTGATATAACCGTCGGCAGTAAGTGCGAGACGCCCATTCAGGAAACGGGCATCGATACCCACATTATATTGTTCAGAGGTCTCCCATTTCACTTTTTCATTGGCCAGACGGCTGGTATAAGAACCCGTAACCCAGGCATCTTGACCTCCACCGGAACCAAAGTTATAATTGGTATTCGTGGTGGACACAGGAGCAAGATATTGATAGCAGTTGATATTGGCATTACCTACCTGCCCCCAGCTGACACGTATCTTTAAGAAATCGAACCAGGATTTCACCGATTCCATGAACTTCTCTTCGGAGATAGTCCATCCGGCAGATACTGAAGGAAAATATCCCCAGCGGTTACCTTTGGCAAACTTCGATGAGCCATCGGCACGCATGGTGGCATTCACCATATAACGTTCTTTCCATGTCCAACCCAAACGAGCGAAATATGACATACCACGGGTAGAGTCGTAAGGAGAACCTTTCACTGTCTTATTTTCCGTACCGTTGGTATTTACCAGATAAGCATGATCCCAATCATCGAATCCGGGGATAAGACCAGTATTGGAGCCTTCGGTATTACTACCATCATAGGTAGACAATTCACTACCTATCAAGGCATTGATATGATGTTCAGTAGCAATATTGAAATCGTAAGAGAGAGTATTGGTCCACACCATCGACAGACCGTGACCATGACTTTGATTCACTTTGCTCACGGTGTTGGCCGTTTGCGGGGTAAACTGATACTTCGGTGTATAGGCACGGTATTCGGAAGCGCCGTAGCTGATACCGTAGACCGTTTTAAATCTCAAGTTTTTGATGGGTTCAATCTGCACATATACGTTGGCATCGAGCGAACCATTCTTGCTGTTGTTATAGCGATTCACCATCATGTTTCCATAAGGATTACCATCGTTTACATTCCAGTCGGAGTTTACCGTAGAATTGTAGTTGCCATCAGCATCATAAACGGGAATAATAGGAGATGCGGAGAAAGCACTGCGCAGGTTGTTATTCCAGATGTTTCCCGTACCCATGCCTCGTGTGTCTTTCCAGACAAAACCCACATGTTCGCCCACAGTCACCAGTCCGTTCCACATCTTATGTTCAGAGTTGACGCGGAAGTTATATCTTTTATAATAAGAAACATCTGAGCCACCAATCAGGCCATCCTGACCAGTGTAGCCACCTGAAATAGCATAAGTAGAAGTTTTGGAACCACCTGTGAACGAGAGGTTATGGCTGGTAGTTAATCCGCCATCTTCAATAGCCTGGTCAATCCAATCAGTATCATATATATTCCCCCTGGCATCATGTATGGAGCTAAGCGAAGCCCAATCCACCGGCGACATGCCTGAGTTGAGACGAGCTTCATCCATAATACTCATATACTCTGAAGCATTGAGCATACTGTATTTACGACCTATCGTCTGCCAACCGGCAAAACCATCATAGCTGATTCTGCAAGTACCTTCCTTACCACTTTTAGTAGTAACCAACACTACACCATTGGCAGCCTGCGCACCATAAATAGCAGCCGAAGCTGCATCTTTCAATACATCGATACTTTCAATATCAGCAGGATTCAAAGTAGAAATGTCGCCACCCACACCATCGATAAGATAGAGAGGCTGAGAATTACCCACCGTACCCAATCCACGAATGGTTACACTCATGCTGGCACCCGGCTGTCCGGAAGTAGAGACAATGTTCACACCGGATGTTTGTCCCTGCAAAGCAGAGAGAGGGTTCGTCGTGTTCAGTTTAGCAATGTTTTCACCCTTCACCTGAACCGTAGCACCGGTTACCAGCTTCTTCTTCTGAACGCCGTAACCTACCACGACTACTTCATCCAGCATTTCGGTATCTTCTTTTAATGAAACATTGATAACCGAAGAATCACCTACTTTAAATTCCTGAGATTTGTAGCCGATATAAGAGAATACCAGCGTTTGCCCGGTTTGGGCTGTTACGGAATATTTACCGTCCATATCGGTTATTCCACCGGTAGAAGTCTCTTTCACCTGGACGCTGACACCAATCAACGGCTCATTGTCCGTGGCAGATGTCACAACTCCCGAAATGGTTTTGCTTTGAGAAGGGATAGCCTGAAGGCTACTGATTGCAGGTACCAGAAGTAGCAGTACCAATGCAACACGGCATAAATGCAAATTTATGCACTTTTCAAAGAATGTCTTTCTCATTGTACATTGTTTAATGGTTAATATCAAAGATTTTATTGTGTTCTTTTTCGTTTACAAAAGAAACTACGACAAATGTATGGAATGAGATTGAAAGACTTTGAAAAGAATGTTATGAAGAGGAGACAGATTGGTTAATCCTTGCTCCTGAAATGTTACTAATAAAGGTACAATTTGTTTTTATCCCCCTCACAGAGGTACTGTGAAGGGGATAATGACTTACTGATTCACCACGAAATTACGTATCTGACACCCGGTTCTCTCACCTTTGGCTATACGCAAACGCAAGGTATGCCGACCGGAAACCAGTTCTGTTTCCAGCATATACACCCATGGAATATATAAGTTCCGGCTCCAATCAGTAAATGTATCCAGCTTCTTGAACGGAGCGCCATCCACACTGTATTCCAGCACACAGGCTTGCGGACCGGCTGCGCAGAAGATACCTACAGCGCATCCTTCAAAAGAGAATGAAAGACTGGCTCCGGCACGGTCAGCCACCAACATGGGAACATGTACGAAACCTTTACGGGTATTCCCTTTCACTGTAGGCGTCCAGTCATCCACCACTTTCCAACCATTCAGTTGCTTGGCGGAACGGATATCCGCAAATACACCTTTATCATAAGAATAGGAATCTATCGGTTTTTCCGGCACCTCATGTGCCCGGACGGTTTTCTTTACCACGTCGCCACTCCATTCAAGGTCGAAGAGACGGTTAATAGCGGCAGCATAATATGTATGACCATTCCAAGCAGGATGTGTGCCACCAAATTCTTTCCAATCAAACTCACCATCGCGCATACGCTGCGCCACTTCTTCCGCCAGATTGATAGAGGAAACATAATAATGATTGGCTACACTTTCATGATTCATAATAACCTGGGGTTGTATACCCTTGTCCAACAAAGGTATGAATGGATCGTAAATAAAGTGAAGCATGACAATATCCATTTCCGGACTGACAGTACGGGCATGACGAATAATACCCTCCATACCGCGCGTCTGCCGGATATAATCGAATCCGTTTGTATCATCATTTACCGCTGCCTCAACAAATAATAGATCAGGCATTCCTTTCTGCAACACATCATTTTCAAAACGGAAAGCATGAGGAGTGCTTCCGGTAGAAGGTATTCCGGCATCAATGAACGTAAATTCAGTTTCCGGGAAACGCTGTTTCAAATCTTCCTGTATCATATTCCGCCAACCACGCATTTCGGTAATGGAACCACCCAGAAAAGCGACACAACCTTTTTTCTCTTTTGCAAACTTCAGATAAGAGTTAGTAAGGCTACCACGTTGATGGATCACTTGTTTCTTCTGATAATCCGGTTGGTTACGGATTATAAAATCAACAACCGGTTCAGCATTATCCAAGCTATGGGGATGATGATCGCAACCGGGTTTCAATATGATTTCGACATTACCTCCCAAAGCACGATAACGTTCAGCAGCAATCTTCATGTGCTTTTCATACGGCACAATCTTGTCACTATCACCACAAACGCCCATCACTGGAATACCGGCAGCCGCTAATGGAGCCAGGTTATCAATCGGATTTCCTTTGAAGTCTTTGGCATTTTCTTCAGTCAATCCCCATTCTGCAAGGAAGCCTTTCCAGAAATCACGTTCCCAGTTCTCGGAGAAATAGAGCATATCGCATACAGGAGCGTCCACATAGATACAGGCCACTTTATCAGGATTATTTGCCGCCCAGTTAAATGCGAATAATCCGCCACGACTGAAGCCTTCTAATGTCACTTTGGGAGAAAGACGATAATATCTGCGCATGACTTCATAGAAATCAGTGCCCAGGCGTTGCGCACGCGGACTTCCATAAAGATGAGTCAAATCATAATACGCCACATGGAAACCTTTTTCCAACAAAGCCTTATCTACCGAAGGGAAAGCTCCGAAAAATGCAGGACGCCATATCCAGGGACGCCCTTCCGCTACCTTGCGGGGAGCAACAACGATAGCGCGGCGTGCATTACAAATAAAATCATAACGATCGAACCCTTCCCATTGCGACTTCTTACCGGGGAAAGGTTGATCGGTGACAATTGCAGGCGCCTCATTACCGGTCAGTGTACGATAAAGTTCACCGGCAATCAATGCAGCTCCTTGTTCATTGGGGTGGATACCATCTGTATAGTAATCAGGATATGGCTTCAGCAGTACATAAAGATCCACAACGGGCAGATGACGTTTCTTCGCTACACTGCGTATTACAGGAATAATACCGTTTGTAATTACGCTATCGTTAATACCAAAATTCCGTTTTACGGCAGGAACAGGCAGACAAAGATATATCTTAGGTTTGGAAGGCAATTCCTGAAGAATATCCAGCATTTCCGTCAAATCCTTCTTAAAATCTTTTCCATAACGCCAATTCCAGGGTTTACTGTCATTCGTTCCCAATTTAATGGTAACGATATCCGGCTGAAATGCCAAAAGATCACGAAACTTCTGTTCGTGCATATAAGGATGATCTCCCTTATTCAACAATACACGGGCACTAATTCCGAAATTGCGGACATCGTACCCTTCACCCAAAAGCTGGGAAAGTAACCCCGGATAACTGTTCTGAAACTGATTTTTAATTCCTGAGCCATAAGTGATACTGTTTCCAACACAGGCAATCTTTACAGGTTTCTTTTCTTGTGCCACTGCCCACAGACTGAACAAGCACAAAAAAAGTAAAAGAGTGTTTTTCTTTTTCATAATATCTATATTAAATATACTCCATAGCATTTTTGACCGACACAAAGATACATTTTATTTTAAAACCAAAGTCTAATGATTAGTCACTTAAAGGTTATCAACACTCTCGTATACGTATTTAGTTTGGATAAAATCTCCATCCTCGCTCCATAAATAGATAATATCTTCAAAGAAAGTCCCAGCCCAATACCATGACCTGAATATTCCCTTGTATTGGTTGCACGATAGAATGCCTGGAAAATAAGCTGTATTTCATCTTCGGGAATGCCAATACCTTTGTCTTCTATTTCCAAAATAGTGCTCCCTTCCTTAGGATACAGCCGCACAGCTACAGGTTGTTCACCGGAATATTTACAGGCATTGTTCAGTATATTACGGATTGCTATTTTCAGCAAATGCAGATTAGCCCTTACCACTGGTAGGCTCTCTTTCTGAAATGTATTACTGAACTGCATCCGCTCATTCTCGGCACACAGTATGATCAGAAGTTCTGCCAGGTCCACATCTTCCATATTATTCTTCAGAAGTTCTTCATCCTGATGCGAAAGGAAAAGGAGGGATTTTATCAACAAGCTGATTCTTTTGCTTTCATCCGAAATACGGTTCAAAGCCTTGATATATTCTTGTGGCGAACGTTCTTTCAGCAAGCTGATTTCACACTCTCCCTGAATGGCCGTCAGCGGATTATTAAGTTCATGGGAAGCACTGCTTACGAAAGATTTCTCGGACTTGAAAGCCGCGTCTATGCGGTCGAGCATACCATTGATAGAAGTGATCAGATCGTCCAGTTCGTCATGGTTACCGGCTGTCTTAATCCTGATATTCAGATTATTCCCCCGGATGCGCCGCAGCTCTTTCAAAATACGCTTCACCGGTGCCAACATTCGATTGGCATAAAACCTTCCAATGAAATAAACCGATATGGAACTGAAAATGAACAAAAGAAGTATCAGGATAAGCACATGATTCTGTATCTCCGTTCCATAGTTGTTCCGGGCAAGTATCAGAACTATAAAATTACCTTCATTATCCGGATAATACAATGCCGCACCCACCTCTTTTTTATAACGGAATGAAACCGGCTCTTCCATGAATAGTCGCTTCTGCTGCTCTTTGTTCAGATACTTATCAAGTGTATCTTTCACAGTCTCCATGCTATCGGTATTCAGTAAAATTTCCTTAGCCTGGGGAAGAAGCCCTTCGTATTCCTGACGGATAATTTCATAACTACTCTCGTCTACTTCATCCTTTTCCCAATGTTTCTGGGCAGTAAGATAGGCTTTATCTGCCAGGTAAGAATCGTACAGCCTATTGATATAGTTATAAATGAAAAAATAGAAAACAACCATGATACAGGTAAGCATACATATCGTGATACCCGTATAGAACAACGCTATTTTACTTCCTATCTTCACTACGATTCTCCGTTTAATGAGATTCCATAATATAGCCCAAACCTACCACCGTATGGATAAGTTTGTTTTCATAATCTTTATCAATCTTAGTACGCAGGTAGTTCACATACACATCTACTACATTGGTATTCGTATCAAAATTCTTATCCCATACATGTTTCAGGAGATTCACCCGAGAGAGCACAACACCCTGGTTATTCATGAAGTGCTCTAAAAGTCGGTATTCTTTTACCGTCAGTTCCATTTCACGGTCACCACGACGGGCACGCCTGGTATTGCAATCGAGGATAAGGTCACCACAAACAAGCTCCGAAGTTCTTTTCTCCTTGTTCCTGCGCAGCAAAGCGGTGATACGCGCTTCCAACTCCTGAAAGCTGAAAGGCTTCACCAAATAATCATCGGCACCTGCGTAGAGTCCTTTTACAATATCATCTGTTGTACCCAAGGCCGTAAGCATAATGACGGGGGAATCGTATCCATAGAGTTGGCGGTACTGCCTGCATAGGTCCAGTCCGTTCATCTTGGGCATGATTATATCCAGAACAAGTAAGTCAAAAGGTTCGTCCTGAGCCAGCTGCCAACCATCCGCACCATTATAAGCTACAGAAACCGTATGCCCGAATTCCTGCAATCCCCGTTCTATGAAAGAGGCTATATTGACTTCATCTTCTACCAACAGTATCTTTGCCATAGTTTTTAAAACTTAAAGAAAGCACAAATATACGTTTTATAGTTTTTTCTGCTTCAATCTACCGTCTTTATCATATAACATTTTACCATAAACGATCTCGACAATCAACGGGAAAACAAACAAAGCGAAGAAAGTAGCCCCGATCAGACCTCCGATAATAACAATGGCCAACGGTCGCTGCGATTCGGAACCGATTCCATGACTCAGCGCCGCAGGCATCAGGCCGATAGCCGCCATTGCAGCCGTCATCAGCACGGGCCGAACCCTGGAACGCACACTGGTTTTTACAGCATCGGGCAACGCCAACCTCGCCTGCAGATTGTGTTTGATATCGGATATCATAATCACTCCATTTTGGATACAGATACCAAAAAGAGCAATGAACCCGATACCGGCAGAGATCGAAAAATTAAAGCGGGTTATGAGCAAGGCAGCAATACCACCCACAGCGGCAAAAGGTACATTCAGCAATACCAAACCTGCATCCCGTGCATTGGAAAACAGGATGAAAAGAATAATAAAGATGATGATAATGCTGACAGGAACCACCTGCGCCAAACGTTGAGTAGCACGTTGCTGGTTTTCAAAATCTCCAGTCCACTTCAAAGTATATCCCTCGGGCAAATGCACTGCCGCATTCACTTTCTTCTGAGCCTCAGCAACGGCAGTTCCCATATCTCTACCCCGGACCGAGAATTTCACGGCACAGAAACGAGCATGATTATCACGGAAGATAAGTAAGGGGCCGGTGATAGTCTTTATCTCCGACAGTTCCTTAATCGGCACCATCGTACCATCCATAGCGGGCACCAGTATTTTTCCTATCTCATCTTCGTTGCATCTGAATTCCTCTTTATAACGCACCATGATATTGAACTTCTTCTCATCTTCGTAAAGCAAGGAAGCCGACTTACCTCCAATCGCCATTTCGATAATGGACTGTACATCTTCTTTAGCCACTCCATAGCGTGCGAGCTTATTCTCATCCAGTTCTATGCGCAATTCCGGCTGTCCGATATTTCGTATTACCCCCAAATCTTCGATGCCATCCACGGTTCCCAATATTTTATAAATCTCTACGGCTTTTTTCTCGGACTCATACAGATCTTTACCGAAGACTTTCACAGCTATAGAACCCTTTACACCGGAAGCTGCTTCTTCCACATTATCCGTAATCGGCTGGGAGAAGTTAAAGTCTATACCCGGGTAAATCTCCAGTTCATGTTGCATTTTGTCAATCAATTCCAGTTTGGTAAAGCCACTTTCCCAGTCCTTTTCCGGATAAATATCTACGTGAAACTCGATATTATAAAACCCGGTGGCATCGGTTCCGTCATTGGGGCGTCCGGTCTGAGACATCACCTGTTTCACTTCAGGAAAGCTTCTCAGCTTCGTCCGCATCTTGTTTGCCAGATTGACGGACTCATCCAAAGCTATACTTTGCGGTAAAGTGGCACGGATATAGATAGAGCCTTCATTCAACTGGGGAAGGAATTCCGTTCCGAGGAAAGAAAACGCATACAGTCCCACCACTGCCACAAACGTAGCAATCGTAATCGTCACCTTGCGATAAGCATAGCAGACATCAAACAAGGCGGATGATTTCTCATTAACAAAGCGGAGGAACCTGTTATTCTTTTCGCGTACATTCTTCTTTAACAGCATGGCCGAAAGTACGGGTACCAGAGTCAAGGTGAACACCAAGGCCCCCAACAAAGCAAAGCCCAGCGTAAAAGCAAGCGGTGAAAACATCTTCCCCTCTACTTTCTGGAAAGAAAAAATAGGAATCAGCGCCGTAATGATAATCAGTTTGGAGAAAAAAACCGCTTTCGCCTTATCTTTGGCAGCATTACGGATCAATCCCATCTTTGACATGACATTGAATGCCGGCATTCCCACTTCACGCGCTTTCTTGTCAAGAACTACAAAGATACCCTCGACCATCACCACCGCACCGTCTATAATAATACCGAAATCAATGGCTCCCATGGACAACAAATTGGCGGACATACCCATTATACGCAGGCAAATGAAAGCAAATAATAATGCTAATGGAATGACCACTGCCACCACCACGGTAGTCCGCCAATCCGCCATAAATATCAACACAATGAAAGTCACAAACAGGATGCCTTCTATCAGGTTGCGTGTCACTGTGCTCACAGCCAGATCTACCAAGTTCTCACGATCATAGAAAGGTACGATCTGTACATCCGATGGCAGCACTTCTTTATTGATATAGGCTATTTTTTCTTTCAGGGCTTTAATCACTTCACCGGGATTCTCCCCCTTACGCATCACGACAATGCCTTGCACGACATCATCTTCATCCATTCGGCCTACTTGTCCGAGGCGGGGTAAACAGGACTCGTGCACATCTGCCAGGTGTTTCACCAGAATAGGAGTACCTTTCACATTTTTCACAACGATATTTCCAATTTCCTCCACATCGTTAATCAGTCCGATACCCCGGACAACATAGGCTTGGGAGCTTTTTGTGATCACATCACCACCGACATTGATATTACTTTTCTCTATGGCTTCAAACAATTCCAGAGAGGAGATATCGTAATTCCTCAATTGGTTGGGATTCACACTGACCTCAAAGGTTTTCACCTCTCCACCGAAACTTACAATATCGGCCACACCGGATACGGAACGTAAATTCCGCTCAATCACCCAGTCCTGAATGGTCTTCAGTTCACGAACCGATTTCTTCTCACTTCTCAACGTATAGCGGAAGATTTCTCCCGTAGGACCATACAAAGGCTGTACTTCCGGAGTAACGCCTTCCGGCAAATCAGCATCATTCAATAGATTATAGACCTGTTGACGGGCTGTAAAATCGTCTACATGATCTTCAAACATTACATTCACCACCGATAGTCCGAACAAGGTGGTAGAGCGTATGTCCGTCTTCTTTTGTACGGAGTTCATTGCTATTTCAATAGGGATGGTAATGAACTTCTCCATCTCCTCGGCACTCCGCCCGGGCCATTGGGTAATAATAGTTACTTTGGTGTTGGTTACATCCGGAAAGGCATCTATCGGGGTATGCTTGAAAGAGACAATTCCTGCAATAACCGCAAGTACCGTAAAAAAGAATATGAAGAACTTATTCTTCAAAGAGAAAGCTATGATGTTATCTATAAACTTATGCATATCAAGTTCTTTATCTGTTATTCAGCATTCAATGCGTTATATACCAGCAATGTGTTTCTATTCAAGATACGGTCGCCCTCCTGCAAGCCGGATTGTATATAGCACCGGTTCCTTAACTGCTTATACACTTCCACTTCCTTTACTTGCAGCTTGCCGTCTTCGTTTGCCGTCACTACATAATTCTTTCCATTCTCAAAGATCAGGGCATGTAAATCAATGCAGGGCATCGTATCATCCGTTGATTCGCATTGTACATATATATTGGTAAACATGCCGGGTTTCAACAGATAATCTTCATTACGAAGTTTAATTCTCACGCTCATGGTTTTACTTTCTTCATCGAGGATGTGGTAAACCTTATCAATACTCCCTGCAAACTCTCTGCCGGGATAGGCCAATGCCGTGATACGGACAGGAGCACCTTCTTTCACTTTGCGGATATCACTCTCATATACATCGCCCATAATCCAGACATTATCCAGACCGGATACCGTGAATAGTTCTTCACCCTGGTCGGAGCGTATCTGCATATCTTTATTCACATGCTTCTCCGCCACAAAGCCCGTTATCGGTGATTTAATCTCATATCTGGATTCATCGGACAGATTATAGATGGAATAGACTTCCTTCAGGCGTCTTTCCTCCGTCACGGCACTCACCAATTCCTGACGGGCCTGCAATGTGTCGCGGGCCGAAGCCATGCCGGCATTGTACATATCTTGCGCAACATCCCAGTTACGGCGGGTTACGGCCACTTGTTGTTCCGCATCCTTTAGCTGTTTCTCATATTCCGCTACTTCACCACTCTTGACCACAGCAAGCACTTCCCCTTTATGTACGTAGTCTCCCACCTCGGCATTCACAGCAATCACCCGTCCACCGAACATTGGAAAAACCTGTACCACTTGCTCCTGATTAAACGTCACACGACCGTTCAGTGTCAACTCGTCGATTAAAATACGTGTATGTACGGTATCTATACTGACAACTTGCATCAAACTATCTGTCAGACACATCTCCGGAGATACTGAAGTTTCATTATTATCTTTTGTCGAGCAACTGCTCAAGAATAGTACTGCACCTATAAAAACCTGTAAAATCCTGCTCATATCCATTGCTTAGTAATTAAATATATTTCGTCCTACTACCGTATTCAAGTTCTCCATGGCCAGAAAAACATCTTTCCGAGTCTCATACAATTGTAAACTCGTTTCCTTATAACTCTCGTAATAATCGACAAACTCCAGCATACTGATATTACGCTTACGGAAATTCTCGTTCACCCCTTCAATCAGCCGGTTGAAGTTCTTTTCCAAGTCATCGTCTGCTGATTGATAAAGTTCCATAGCCTTTTCCAGACGGGAATACGCCACATACAGTTCCGAGTTTGCCCTGTTCTCTGTGTATTCTTTCTCTTTCAGGCTCTTTTCTATTTCCAGTTTGGCTGACTTGATATTACCCTGATTCCGATTGAAAATAGGAACGGAGAAGCTAAGACCTACTGCAAAATAATTGTTGATGAAGTTTCCTGCACGGTCGTAAATCCCCTGAATAGCAAACTCCGGAGCGGCCAATGAACGCTGTAACTTCAAATTCGCCTTGGAAGCCTCAAGCATGGAGAAGGCCAACCGTTGGTCGGGGCGGGAAGGTAACAAGGAATCCAGATCGGCAAGTGACAGACTAAACAATTCCAACCGGCTCAGCATCGTTTCATCCAGAAGTATTTCTATCTCCTGAGTGACCGGCAAGTTTAATAACATCTTCAGATTCCCCCTCTTCGATACCAATTCATTTACTGCATCATTCTTCTCCTTTTTCAGTGATAACAGTAATGCCTGCATACGGGATAATTCCAACAATGAAATATTCCCTTTCTCTGCCATATTCTTGTAGAATAGCAGCAGTTCCTCTAAAGAAGTGATCTCTTTATCATAAATCTGCACGGACTTGGTCAGGAAATACATTTCGACACAAGTTTCCTTCAACTCACTGTTTAAGGTGCGTGCTACTTCCTCAAATTGCAATAAAGCGGATTGGTGATTAATCTTTTCCAGACGTATTCGTTTGTTGCGTTGTCCGGCCAGATTGATGGCTTGTTCTATCTGCACTCCGGACTCTCCTTCTTTCCCAAAATCAAAATATTTACCGTTCAGGCGGTTATAAATATTCTGCTCCAATGTGATAACGGGGTTATCAAATAGTTTAGCCTGCACCACTTGTGCCTGTGCCATGTCTACATTGTAATATTCGGCAACCAGTAAAAGATTGTGGGTACGGAAAAGTTCCTCCGCCTCCTTCATCGTCAACTTTAACGGATTCGATTGCGCCCACAGGCTGCATGAGAAAATAAGAAAAAGAGTAAATGTAATCTGTCTCATCATTGTTTTATCAATTTTGAGGCAAAAGTACAACTCCTTAAAAATTAAGGCTTCCGGAACGGATTATAATAAACTTATACGAGATTAGAAAATGATTAGAAACCACTTATGGAAGGATGGAACGGTGTGCACCCATCTTTTCATAAGGCAGCGTAAACCAGAAAGTAGAACCTTTACCCAACTCAGACAGCACTCCGATCTCGCCTTTGAGTTCCTTCACGATATTCTGTGAAATAGCCAGCCCAAGTCCGGTTCCTTGTTTGAAGGAATCGAGCTTTACAAAACGGTTGAATATATCCGCCACTTTTTCAGGAGGGATACCGGTACCGGTATCTGTCACAAAGAAGCGTATATAACCATCTTTGGGTTCTTCATACCCAAACGTGATACTCCCTGTATTTGTAAACTTCATGGCATTGCTGATGAAATTATTCAGTACCTGAGTAATTCTACGCTGGTCAGTATATAAAAGAAGATCCGGCATAGGCATCACTGCACATATAGCGACATTCGCATTCGGTTGTCTCATTCTGGCAGCCTGCTCTATTTCAGATAACATCTTATTTACGTCTATATTTGCATAGACATATTCCTCTTCCGATACATCTTCAGCCAGTATACTCGAGAAACCAACTATTGCATTGAGCGGAGTACGTATTTCATGGCTCATATTAGCCAGGAAAGCTGATTTTATACGATTGGACTCTTCAGCCTCTTCCTTAGCCAGACGCAGTTTACGTTCCAGAATCTTCTGGTCTGTAATATCCCAAGCCGTATAGAGAATCCATTTACGTCCATCAGAGAATGAAACTATATTATTATTCTGGAAGGTAAACCGTTCCTCATTCTTATTCGTAAAGAAACGCCTGGTACCGGATTGGGCAATTCCCGTTCTTACCAATTCTTCATCTTCTTTCCTGATCATCGTTGCAGCCTCAGGCATTAGCGCATATCATTATCGACATCTTTCACCTTGGCTGCAATAGGAAGGTTATCGAGAATATTTTCAAGCAAATGCAGATGCTCTTGCCACTCCGTTTCTCTCACTTTCTTGATACGCTTGTGCATAAAGTAAAATAGCAGCAGGACAATAGCAGTACCCAATACAATTACAACATAAATAATATTCTTCTGAATAAAACTGGGCGGAACATCACAATAAACCGCATTTTTAGGAAAGTTATCTAATGGAACTCCCTTGTCAAGCAATGTCTGGTAATTAAGATAGGTATTGGGCGTACCGGCAACAACCGTTTTCGCCTCGTATGTACCATCCTTCTTCAGTGCACTTCTAATTTCACCGATAACGGTACTTTCCACATCGGAACTGCCTATATAATGCCCACCGGCAAATAAAGCATGAACCCTTGTGAACTGGTCAGACAACGAGAATACCGGCTTTTTAACTATACCGGAAATATAAGAATGCATTCTCTCATCAGGATAATATTTCTCAGACAGATTCTGACTGGCTACATTCACCCATGAACAGTAGATAATACCTGTCTCTTTACCACACTCACTAATAATGCGGAGCATTGTTTCTGTATTTGTCTGAGGATAAGTAATAAATTCCATATCCAAATCAGAAAAGTACTGCTGATGTATATCTTCTGCTTTTTTCCGAATTAGAGAACAGATAAATCTGTCATCCGATAACAAGACAACCTTTTTCATTTCAGGAGTAATCTCCTTCATCAATTCTATGGTTTCTTTAATGCAGACAGGAATATTTATGGCAGTCACATTATACCGTTCCAGCATTTCCGGTGTAGCGATAATCTGGTCTTCAGGTATATATTCACCATTATAATACTTATTTATATCAGCCGACGTATGCGGCATCGAGTGGCAAATAATTGTAGGTACCCCTTTCCAGATAGTATCAAAAAGCGGTTTGCAAACGTACCATCCCGGATCGCCTACAAATATGACGGCTTGGGGAGGAACAGAATATTTATCCTTTAGATAATCAACCTTCTGATTTATTTCCTGTTGATTATTGAAATGCCATGTTGTGAGAGTCTCCGAATATACCTTCACCGAATTTTCTTCATTGAATGCCTTTTCTACAGTTTCAAGCAGATCATAAGCCCATTTCTCACGAAAAGTGGAAGAACTGATAAGAACAATATACTCTTGATCTTTCGTATCAGCCATCGCCTTGGGCGCCAGAAATAAACAAGCGAAAATAGCAACCGCAAGTATTCGAAATGTCAAAGGGAGATACAGAAGTGTATTCTGATTTGGCATATTGGGTAAATATTAAAATATAAAATGGCAAAAGCTTCTCAACTATCCTTTGCAAAGTTAGGAAAAAATAAATGCCTAAGA
>QWCN01000676.1_pt1 | contig 58935 bp, 51 predicted proteins | sample 1972711 | NCBI WGS metagenome assembly QWCN01 (sample SAMN09866707, study PRJNA288562) | Human gut metagenome isolate term1_stool, whole genome shotgun sequencing... | isolation source: gut | host: Homo sapiens | place: USA: California
GAAGGGGGCACGGAATTGTTCGAGGTTCAGGTAGTACTCAGGATTCACCGTAAACAGCCTGATGTTTTTCCGCATCTTTTCGCCCTTATCGAGGAGTTCTCTCCATGTCATGCCGGGATAGTTGGGATTGGCTGTCCCACAGATCAGGCCGGTGTTTACCGAAGCTGACCAGCAACGGCTTATTGAGCGGATGAAGGGTGCCGGACGTAGCGATTCGATACAGCCATCGGCAAAGGCGGGTACTGTATCAAAAAGTTCTTTGATTTGTTCGTCAGTCATGGCCGTCCCTTGTGGCTACTCATCAATCCAGTGGCCACCGTTGAGCGGTTCGCCAATGTAGTTGACGCCGACCTTCCATGTGTACTCGTGTCCAGAGTAGGCGCGGCAGTATGAGGGCAGCGTGTCGTTGATGATCCAGACCCATTTGGTGCGGCAGCGCGGGGTATTCTCACGCTCTTCTCTGTTCATGCGCCGCCAGATGTCATCTGGAATGCACTCTTCGACGGGAACTTGCTTTCTGAGTTCGCGATTCAGAAGATCCGCGGTACAGCGCCCAGCGCCGTTGAGAATCGCTTCAACGAGCGTAGGCATTGACGGGTCTTCGCCCACCGTGGGGCACTGGTTCAAAAAGTTCCGGCGGGACTTCACGGTGTCTTTCCATTTTTTGTGCGAAATGCCGAAATAGCGACTCAAGGACGGGCCGCACTCGCCGGGACGTGTCCCGGATGAGAGGCAGAGGATCGCTTCACAGGCCAGCTTGGTATCGCCGGTCAACTCCTGATCTGCCCATGCCCGTATGGGAAGGAATGTGAACAACGCCAGAAGAAAGATGAACTTTTTCACAGTACCTCCATAGATACTTGTCAAAACACGTTTAACGTGTTACTCTTTGCATATGATTAAATCATGTAGGGACAAGCGGACGGAAACACTCTTCAACGGGTATCGCGTTCCCGCATTTTCACCCGACTTGGCACGTCAGGCATACCGAAAGCTGAAGCTGCTCAATGCCGCTACCTGTCTTCAGGATCTCTTGATTCCACCGGCCAACCGGCTCGAAGCCCTGAAAGGGGACCGCAAGGGGCAATACAGCATTCGGATAAACAGCCAATGGCGTATCTGTTTCGTTTGGCGTGATGAACACGCTTATGAAGTTGAAATCGTTGATTACCACTAGGAGATACCATGTTTGATCGTATGCCTCCCGTACATCCGGGGGAAATCCTTTCCGAAGACTTCCTCAAGCCGATGGCCTTGAGCCAGACTCAGCTTGCCCTGGCCACGGGAATGCCGCAGAGCCGTGTACAGGCAATTGTTGCGGGACGTCGCGGCATCACTGCTGATACGGCAATTCGCTTGGCTGCATTTTTTGGTAACACGCCGCAGTTCTGGCTTAATTGTCAGACTTCCTATGAATTGGACATGGCCGATTACACTGGTGAGGAACAGAAGATCAGAGCCTTTGTGCGTCCTCGCTCTTCGAGCATTCATACCGTCACCGCCTGAGTAGTCCTGCATTATGACTTGTCGGAATCAGGAGTAGCCTTCGTGTCTTTTCCAGAAATCGTTTTGGCGAGGTTCCCGCCAAAGCTGTTTTCTGTCGCCTTGGTGAATGCGGAGCTGGCGGCTGCACCAGCCATTTTCCCCACAACAGCAGTTGCAGAAGGTGGTTTGACGAATCCCAAGGATTCGCTGGAGATACCGCCTGCGGCATTGCTCTTGTTGAAGTTATCAATATTGTTTGAAATGAGGCTTTCCTTGGCGGCATTGTAGGCGGAAGCGAGCCCGGCACCTCCTGCGACCAATGCCGCGCCGCCTTTGGCTGCTCCTGCAATGATGGAGGCGGATTTGGAGATCGATGTTGCGGCCAGCCCCATGCTTGCAGCCGCAGCTCCTACGGCAGCCCCTGCACCGAAAGAACCTATGCCTGCGGAACCGATGCTGGCACCGTTGATGATTCCAGCTACCAGTGCGGGGAGCTTGTCCACCAGCATGAACAAGGTTATGCTGGTAACAAGAAGGGCGGCCATTTCCGTGAGGTTCTGGGCACCGGAAGTGTCCATCTGTGCTATGGCATCCGTGACAATATTGGTTCCTATGCCGATAAGAAGAGTCATGGTCATAAGCGATGCGCCGACGCCTAAAACGGTTTTGAAGTAGTTGATGGCCATGTCCTTGGTCCAATAGCTTCCCCCAAAACCGAGGAATATAATTCCCGCATAGGCCAGTATCCATGCAGAGCAGAGTTGGAGCAGCATATTGACGCCTACCAATGCAAAAATAACAACAACGATGAGAGAAATAACGTAGGCGGCAATGCTTGTTCCCGACCAGATATCGAGGTTTTTTTGCGCTGTGTCATAAATGCTGAAGCCAAGATCAACGATTCCAGATGGGTTTAATCCAGGTTGCCCTGATGCCTCATTTCCAATTTGTCTAAATGATTCTATAATATTTTGTGCAAATGATGGTCCATTTCTTAATAACCATAGGAAAAATCCACAGAATGCCATATAACGTATTATTTCACCAATAACTTCAGCAAATGAAGAACGGTGAAACAAAGATTGTGAAATTTGCCAAACAAAACCCATGACAGCAAGTCCTCCAAAAAAATATTCCGCGTAAACTTGGATGACATTTGCCCATGAGGTGGCTGCTGCTTGATATTTATCTAACACAGAATCAAGTACATCTTTATTTGTTAACACAGCAAAAGCGTTTTCTGGAAATATCAATACGGAAAATCCAAGTATTATCACAAAAAAATGGAGATGTTTCATGCGAATTTCTCTTTTGTTAACTTCAATGATAACAATCAGTCTGCTTCTCTTCGCTTGTACTGATCAAGACGCTGAAAAACGCATTCAAGCGGCTGAAGAGCGTGCTGTAGCTGCCGAGAAACGTGCTGTAGTTGCAGAAGAACGCGTTCTCATGTTGGAGAAAAAATTGACAGAAAATGCAGAACGAGCTGCGCGTGAAGCCAAAGCCAAAGAAAGCCGATACGAAAAGAGTTCTGGCCGTATTTGGTAATATTACCAAATACGACCGCTACTTTTCTCATACCTGCTTTCTTTAGCCTTTTCTTCCATAGCCTGTTGCCGTGCTTCCCGTGCGGCAACGGTTTGATCCCGTGCGTTCTCCGCAGCGATTTGAGCCATGAGGAGCCCCCGGAGCTGGAGGAGCTGATTCGATTGGTGGCTGGCAAGCTGGTTCGCGTACTGGATTGCTTCCATCCTGCCTTGGGAGCTTTGGGCCTTGGCCTGAAGCTGTTCGAGATTGGCGGCGTCAGCCTTTAATGCTGTTTGCTGGTTTTCCAGCGTCTTCACGACGTTGTCATTGGCGTTCTTTTGGGCTTTGGAACCGAGTTCTTCAGCCTCCAAGAGCGCCTTTCTGTTTTCTTCCGTTCCTCCGCCGGACTGGAAGTAGGGATTGCCGCGATAGGCGGCGACATTGCCGAACTTCCGTAGATAGGTATCTACATTTCCCGCCTGAGACATGTAGAACTCGACCTGGTTCTGGAGGGCGATGATCTTGTTCATCGTCCTCTGCGCCTGATCCCAGACGTAGGCGGCGGGAGCGATGGAGTTTTTGATCATGTCCTCATATTGCTGAAGCTGGAGCGCGTACTGTTCGATCTGCTTGAGTGTCTGGTTGACGGCCTCGACAGCGGAAATGGCGGATTGCTGCAAGTTGGCCGCGTCGAAGACGGGGATGCCACCTGCTCTGACGGGCAGAGGGAGAGAAAGGGACAGGAGAAAAAGGAAAGGTATGAAACGAGATTTCATAATAACGACTCCAATTCGGTTAAGTTGACGTCAGCGAACCCCTCTGCGTTGACAATGTAGGGAACCCTAAATGTCGAACGAAGTCCTTCACATTGATAGAGAGTAAGCGTTTCAGCGAGTGCTTTTGTTGCTGGAAGAACGCGAATCTGTTTCTGAGGGAAAAGCAGAGCTATGTTTGCAGAAAAAGAAAGCCATTCAGAGAAAGAGCACAGATCAGCAAAGTTACTCCGCTCAGTATATTTCATAAAAAGGCAAACAGGATCGAAAAGATGGGTTTCATCTCCTATGACGTAGCAACATCCTTTGATGAGAAGGAGGTCCAGAGCTTCTATCTCTTCCGGTGAGTGGAAAGTGGATATGCCCTTGTCCGTAGCTAATGAAATGAAGAGATTATTCATGTGATACCTCATTAATAGGCAAAAGCCTGATAAGAGCCGGGAAGCGTCATATCTTTGATGACCATGACATTGAAACGGTAGCCGGGACGAATTTCGAGAGTCGGCGCAACATTCAGGTTTTTGCTGATGATCTGCCCAAGCGTTTGCCCGAGTGTCTGCCCGAGGGCTTCGCTGAGTGCGTCGCTGGCCCGCTGACGATCATTGTTACTATTCGAGTTGCCGTCGTTTTGGCTCATGTCTGCGGCGGCAATGACGCCGGACATGAGGACGGCGCTGGAAATGGTGCGGAACCAGTGGTTGTTCACCTTATCCGCGAAACCTGCGTATCCAGCGCTGTCGGCTCCGGGCATGGCGTGAATGTCCAGAACTTTACCGTCGGGGAAGATGAGGCGTTGCCATGCCATCAGGACACGCTCTTGTCCGTAGGCTACATCGCTTGAGTATGCGCCGATGAGCCGCGTGCCCTGCGGAATAAGGAGGAAGCGGCCTGTTGCCGTATCCCAGACGTTTTGGCTGACCTGCGCCATGACCTGCCCCGGCAGATCGGAATTGATGCCCGAGATCATGGTGGCTGGTATGACGAAGCCCGTGCGGAGCATGTACGGAGAGGCAGGGGCCTGGACTTGGGAATCAAGGTTCCATGAATCCGTTTGCTCAAACTGGCGGACGTCGTTTTTTCCGGTTGCGGCAGACCGATAGAGGCCATCGGCTCCAGATGCGCCGCTTTGCTGCGTCAGGCGCGACTGATACGCGGAGGCTGGATCACCCATGCTGGCAATGCGCTGACGGGTATCGGCCAGTTGCGCGGTTACGTCTCTTGCCGTGGTCTGGCGACTTCGCAGTTCGGACATTTGTATGCCCACCTTGCTTTGTAATGCGGCCTCAAGTGCCTGCGTGCGACGTTCACGGATGCGGATACGATCCTCGAAATAAGGATCGACGGGAACGGAAAGTTTTGTATTGGCATTGCTAAACGTATTCGCATCAGGCTCCTTCTCATTTGTTTTTTTTGTTTCCTGCACATCAGGCATGTCGGGCAGTCCGCGTCCAGGTTGGGCATCGGAAGGAATGATGCCCGAAAGCCATTTGGAAGTGGCCTCGTTTGCCATCTGGCTGGCAGAACGTCCTTCTTTTTTCTGATCAAGGGGTTGGGTCGCCCCCGGAACGATTTTGTTTTGAGAACGGAGGTGTGTGACATAGGCGATTCCACCCACAGCCAGGAGGACGAAGAACACGACAATGAGAGAGGGAAGGCCGTTGACCCTCTTTCCTCCTGAGCCTTGTCCCGTGGGTGTTGCCATGAGATCGATCGGTTGTTCTTTCTTTCCGAATAATTCTTTCAGGTTGATGGACATCAGTTACCTCTCGTGATCGTGACCTTTGTCTGCTTTGAGCCGACCCCGGCGATGAGCATTGCCTTGTCGAAGAGCTGGTCGACGATGAAGCGATCACCTTGCAACCTGTAGTTGACCAGTGCTTCTCCTTCATTGGTCATAACAAGCAGGGAAGGAGCCTCAGTCTGACGCATCTTCGGAGGCATCTGTATGATCGTTTTTGTCCCGTCATTGTAGACGCGCACGGGCTTCCACGGAGCGTTGTCTCCGCTGATGCGGTAGGCGAAGTCGAGGTTGCCGAGGTATTCCTGCGTTTCAGGAATCGTGTTTTTCTCCTTTTCTTCCGTCTGGCGCTCCTTCAGCGCGAGGAAGCGCTGTTGGACGGCATCCGGGTAGATGAACGACACCTTCGGCATGTACTCCGTCTTGTGGCTCTTCAAACGGAAATGGTATGTGCGCCTGTTCGTCGTCACCATGAGCGATGTTTCAAGTCCCACGTCCATCGGTTTGATGACGATATGCTGCACTTCGGCTACTCCAGCGCCGGTGACGGCGGGCTCTACGAGCCAACGGGCACTGTCTCCGATGTTGATGTTGTTGATCTGTTCCCCTGCCTGAAGCTCAATGTCCGTCACCTGCATGACCGCACACACGATTGAAGGCTGGACGGAGCCGTGGAGGAAGCGGATCGCTCCATCAGGGCCGGGAACGGGGGTGAGCTGCGTTGCAGAGCGGGCCTGCCAGTCTCGGGCGATCTTGAGAGCCCTTTCTTCGCTTGGCGTTAAAACAGGGTTTTCCCCGCCGAAGTACAGAGTTTCGAGAGGGAGATCGGGGAGATCTCCGGGAGTGGCCTTGGGGGTTGCAAAGGCGGAAATGGGGAGGAGGCACAGAGCGGCGGCAGTCACATAGAACTTTTTGCAGGTCATGGGATCATCCTTTGTTGACTTCAATAAAGAGGTTTAGGTTCTTCATAGTGGCTTGGTTTGTGGAATATGTTTTTGCAGTATCAAAATGACGTGAAGAAGGTATTCCCCAATTCCTTGCAATGTAAAATGTAATGGCCACAATTAGACCTGATAGCAGTAATAATGTTGTTATCGTTAATAAAAAATCGCTTGCAAAACGATTTATAGTATAAGTTGAAACTAAAAATATAAATAAGCATAAAATTTTTATTGTGTTGATAGGAGTATCATTGCATATAAGGTTTATTAGTGTTCTTATGTATATAACAATTAATATAGAACATATCATGGAAAGACATAATTTCATTTTATGCTCCGTTTTTTCTATCGAATATCTCTATATTTCTGCGCGACAACTTGGGCATATATGCGCTGGCGTGTAGGAGTAGGGGAATGATATGCACCGACTGCTTTCCAATTATAACCGTGACGTTGGATTTCTTTAGCGAGAATCCAGACGCCGAGAGTCGCGTTGTTTCTAGGTTCAAGGGCAGCTTCGGGCGAGATGTTCAGGTGTTTGAGCCACCATGAATTGATTTGCATCAGGCCGATGTCATGCGAGAGGCCACGAGCGCGGGCCTGGCGGATGATAGCCAGAGCGCCGGCGCGGGAGCCGGGGCGATAATCCTTTCCGGCGACGTTGACGACCCACGGATCGAGGCCGGATTCCGTCTTGGCGATGGCAAGGGCGAGACGTTTGGGGACGCGGTAGCGTGAGCATGGCGCGTCGAAGACATCAGCGTGGGCTGTGGCCGTGAGGAGTAGGAACGCCAGAAAGAAGAAAAAAGACTTCATGTTGATCCAACATTTGGTGTTAAAGATTCATTCTATTCTTTATTGGCTTTTTTATCCGTAAAACCCTTTATATAGACAATATATTGCAATTAGTGATCCTATAATTGATAGAAAAGGAAATAATAAAGCAACTATATCCCGGAATATATCTCCGTGACATTTACTTCGCTTTTCTTTGTTGTCTCGCTCACTCATGATATCCTCCTTAGTTTCTGGAGCAGGTGCTAAAGACCATTACCCTGCCATAGTTCGCATCCGGGTAGATCCAAGAATTCTCATTGGTGGTGTTGAGCACACGGAGATGGACCTGCCATTGGGTAGAAGAGACGGATGTAGCCCACGCCTGAAGCGCAGCCATTGGAGGGGATTGAGCACCGGAGGAGGCGATTGCAGGGGCGACATAGATTTGGGGAGAGGTATTTGTTCCGGGGGCGCAGGACGGCTTATCGATCAGGTCCCCATTATTGGCGACCGTGGACATCTTGAACTGAGTGCTGTTCCCCGTGTCGGCCATGAGAACAAGCATCCCATTTCGGCACAGGTACATGCCTTGCAACTCGTCGAGGAACATTTTTCCTTCATCTTCGGTCGAGCAGCTTTCCCCGTCCGTTACCGTCCGCGAAACGTACTGCACTGAACCCACGTTCTCGATGCCATGCCCGGTCATGTCCAGCTCGGTTTGCATCTGGTTGTACTCGGGGTGGCCGGGAACCTCGCCGCGGTAAAGATAGTCGGTCCCGAGGTCGTACTCGTCGAAAGCCGAGTACGCGCCAAGGTGCCCCGGTCCGGGGGAAGCGATACCGAGTGCGGCGAGATCGAGGATGAATCCGCCCGCTGCGCCGTGCAGTGTTCCATCTTGTTGACCGGGGAGCGCACCAGTAGGCACGAAACCGCCCGCGCCGCCAAGTCGGAGAGCTGCACCGGGCACCGTCAGCGTGGCGAATGAGTCTCCCTCTTTGTGTTCTCGCCCTCCTCGTGTGATCGTGATGCTGTTCAGCGTATTTTCGTGGAGCTTGCGAACATAGATTTCATAAGACTGTCCCCATATGTTACTGTTGCGAAAGCCCTCTGGAAGTAGGCCGTCAGTGACGAGCTGATCGATTGTGATTTGAGGTCCAGAAGAAGGGGTTGTTGAAGAAAGCAACGTATCGAAGTGCCTTTTGATATATGCGTCAGAAGCATCGTTGACCTGGCGTAGCTGATCGGCGGCATGGCTTTGTTGTTCTGCGATGTAACCGATTTGCCAATGCTGGTAGACTATCGGCATCAGTACGCCAATGACCGTAAGGGCTATGACCAGCTCTATAAGCGTGAATCCTGACTGTTTTGTTTGTTTCATGGCAGACTCACTATACTGACGACATTTTCTTCTGGTATTGCTGCATTAACCTCTATTCCGCTTGGGTAAAGTCTGTCCCCTTGTTTTTTACCTATTAAAATAGAGTTTCCTATGTTTTTTCTGATAATGATTATTTCATCTAATGTTGCTTCACCATAGATATAGCAGTATCCATTGGAAATTCTAGTTTTCCAATCTCGTACTTTAATAAATCCTTCAGGAAGTTCCAACATGTTTTCAGAAACAGAAGATATATTGCTGTTTTTTTGAATATAATTTGCTACTGAAGTCCTATATATGCAAAAGTTTTTTGCTATAGTTTCTTCAGAATATTTTTGGATGGATATATATGGAATAATAGAACTCAGTGTAACGATAATGCCAATGAGTAAGCCAAGTACAGCTAAAGGATACATAATCCATCCTTGTTGTCCGGGGAGAGGATTCTCCCCGGACAAAGAGATTAGTGAGATGTATAAACAATGGTATTGCTGTTAGCGTCTGTACAATGTTCTGTCGTAACAAGATTACCTTGTGTCAGTTCCGTCCCATTAACGGAGACTGATTCCCATGTATCAAATTGATACGCGGCTAGTTTGACACATTCTGCTTGTGGTATCAGCGTGAATTCAATGGTGAAAGAACGTCCTCCGTCTGCTGGATTTACGGTTACGTCACCGTTCCATGCATTCACAATAGCCGTTTTGTCCGCATTCAACATATTTGGCGGTACTGCGACGCTTGCAATTAATTCATCATTGCTGATGCTGGAATAGCTACGGAGATCAAGATACGTTTTTTGAATATTGATCCTTAATCCTCCCAGGTCTGTTTCTGCGGCTGCGAGTTTGGTATTTCCAAAAAGCCACGGTCCCCATTTCCCAGAGCTAAGAACTAAGGCTAAAATGACCCCCAAGATGATCACCATATCAACGATGGTCATTCCTTTTTCGCTGTTCTTTGCAAATTCCTTACTGAATTTTCTGAATCTCTTCATTTTACATCCCCATGCCTTGAATCATGTTTTGTTGTATTGAACCAATACTCACCGCTATAAAAATGATGAGTGACCCCAGAGCTAATATGCATAATGTATTCATAATTTTAGACATATGAATAATCATATCTATACCTTCATCTAACCAATCTGTAGCAATAGAGCGAATTTGTTTACTGAAGCCTGGAAAATTAGCATAGGATTGTAATTCACTGATAATCATTCTATCCGGCCAATTTAATTTTGTAGATTCAAGGGCATCTCCAAGATTTGCTCCACGAGATGCATAAATAAAAATTTTTCTTAATATACTTTTTAAATAAGGTGTCGTGTTTTTATCTTTAATTATATAATCTAAAATATTAACTAGTTTTTGTCCTGTTGACATCAAAGTTGCTACTGTTTGTAACCATGAAACGCCTATCAAGAGACGATAGATAGACCAGGGAGGTATTTTGTCCGCCCATGCTCTTCCTCTACCTGTCCAGCGTGGTAGTGTAGTGATGATGGAAATAATGAACCCAATAAATAAAAGAAATGCGAGAACTCCAGAGCTGGAGTTGACGAAAAGCGATATGCGATAAAGCCATGCGGCGGCCCCCTGCCAGTGCTCAGGATCGGTGCTGGCAGCCATTTGCGGCATGACAACGGCACTGATGATGTACAGGAACAGGACAAGTATTCCACTCAGCATAGCTGGATAGGTCAGAGCGCCAACGAGGGCAGTAATGATTTTTCTTCTGGCGGCCAAAAGTTCCGCCGCCAAGGTAAGACCTTCTGTAAAATTTCCTCCTTTTTGACTGGAGTGAATAAGCAGCACCTCTTCTGGAGAAGCGAACCCGGAGAGGGCTTCCCCTATGTTTTTTCCAAATGCTAGGCGGTTGCGTATTTCGGTATAGCAATGTTCAACAGGTGACTTGTTCGCCCTGGCCTGTTTAGCAAAGAGTTTGAGACTTTCATCAAGCGGCATACGATGACGCTGGTGGGAGGCAAGTTTACGCCAACAACGTTCGCGTACTTTTGTTGTGAACAAGAACTTTGCGAGCCTACGCTCAATGACGAATGGAAGTCGGAATTCCGCATTGAAGTTGATCATGCTGTGAACTCCTTTTGCCATTTCAGATCATGATCTAATGTAGTTCCAAGGCGCTCTTCTGCTATCGCTGGATCAACTTCACCGGCAGCCACGCGCTTGCGGGCATGATGTACATGCGTCGTTCCACCCATGTTTTTAAGCCAGTAATGCTGTGCCTCCCGAATAGTTTTTTCTCTCAACAGGGTAATGAGTTCAATATTGATCGGCACAACCTCAGCGACTACCTGAAGCCCGGAGAGCCCCATTCCGCCACAGTGAGAACATCCGGGACCCTTTACACGGATGTTATCGAGTTCGGAGGGAAATATCTGTTCAAGGCGTTGCCTAAGTTGAGGCGAAACAGCAGTAATATCCAAGGGTTTCTTACAATGAGGGCAAAGGATCGGCATGAGGCGCTGATAGACAAGGCCATTCAGCACGTTATCTTCGTAGAGGTCTTCAAGTTTGACACCTAGTCCACGAAGCCGAGAGAGGATTCCGAATGCACTAGAGGCATGGAGCGTCGTCCATACTCCATGACCGGTCATAGCGGCTTCTATGGCCGCAAAAGCCATTTCGAGATAGCGAATTTCACCGATCATGAGTACATCGGGGTCTGAGCGCAGGAGGCTTGCATTGGCGGACACCAGTTGCAGTTTGCGTTCATTCTCCGAATTGGATTTAGTGACAATGACTCTTTGCTTCGCACTACGGATTGCGAATTCGGGCGGGTCTTCCATCGTCATGTAGTTTTTCGTCGGATTTTGTTCGATCAAAGACTCCATGATATTCTTCAGAACAGTGGACTTTCCGTGACCCGTCGCCCCCGCAATGATTGATAGCCCGGAGCGTTCAGTAAGCATTCGTATGAGATACTGCTGCTCAGGTGAGTAACCGAGCGAGGCGAGACGCTGTTCAAGCGTGCCTTGTGCCGAAGTTGCATCAAACAGCAAACGAATGGCTACAAAAACACCCGGTTCAGGAATATATGGACTTTGAATAGGCCCGGAATGGAGTCGAATGGCAAATACATCTTCAGGAAGAAATTTTCGATCCGCGATTCGTGCGTCATATTGCTCAAATGGAGTAAAATTTGATTCAGACTGTGAAATCTCAGACTGGAAGAACGCAGAAATGAGTTCCATACCCTCGGGACCGCTCAGTGTCTTATATGGTCTCAGCAGACCCAATATCCTAAATTCAATGGAAGTATATTGTCCCCAATATGTAATATGTATGTCTGAAGCCTTTAGTTCCCTTGCTGTCTTTAGTAGCTTGACGATATTTTCTACTGTTGCGTTGTTGACCTCCTCTTTTGAGTTGAAACGCATACCAAATTTTTTCTCAAAAGCACGAGGTGCATACCAAATACAAGGTACAACGATGACATCCAGCTCTCTAGCGCATTGTGCGAAGAGAGTATCAAGTTCATTGTCTCCCTTGAGTTCTTCGGACGCATGGAATGAGTTATCGCGCCAGATCAGACGCTCAGAAAGAGAGGCAGGGATCGATGGAACGAACGTAGCTATGTTCATGGTATTACATCCATGGTACAGCGGAACCGTTTACGACGACGCGCTCCCGCGAGATGAATTGTACTTTGCCGAATCCGGGAATGATTTCGCCTACCTTGACGATATGTGTTCCCTTTTGGGTTCTGAGTGTTGCGCTCAGAATGCCATCCGCGCCGCGAACGGCCATGACGACGATCCTGGAGGGCTCCTTCTTTTCAGGTGGAGTAAGTGAGCCGGAGGGCTGCGAAAGAGGAGGAAGCGTGAGAGTAGGAACTTCTTCCTTTTTCTGGAGATCTTTGATTTTGGCACTGAGTTGGGCGAATTCGAGTTCCATTTTTTTGATGTCCGCACCGGCCTGAATGCCCGTCAGCGTACCGAGGTTGCCGGAATAGACCGTGCGGGGATTGATCTCTGTAATCGGAGGGACCGCAACGCCGGAGTCTGGCTTTGGCGTAGGTTTGGCCGTTTCGGTGGGGAGCGCGGCGGGGGCCGCTTTCTTTATAGGGCGCATAGGCGGCGCAACGGGAGTTTGTTGCTGCATCCACCAAAGTCCCGTACCAACTACGAGCAGAACGAGAACAGCCAGAACGACGATTTGCCATTTCTTATTTTGCATAGAGTTCACCTCGGATGGCCCAATTTTTTTTAGCGTAGGAAACCTCGGTAACGATTAGCCCCGGAATCTCTGAAAGAGCCTTTCCAAGATTGGAGTAATCGGCAACGAGAAAGGCTGGCACATCGGCAAGCTCAAACGTGGCTATTACCCAAGGGCATGAGAACTGGATTTTCTCGACTGTTTTGATCTGGCGTTTGCCAAAGGAGAGTTTTTTCAGATTCAGCCTGAAGTGCTGCGTAAGCGCATAGAGCTGTCTCGACGCCTCATCCTGTGTCGTGAGCATGGGAGTGTTTCGCTCTCCTTTGGAAAGAACGGGCAGCCTCTTGCTGGACAGGGCGAATTTGGGCTTTTTGGAATCCAATACGGCGTTGAACGGCAGGTGCATGTAGTCTGAGAGCGCCGTCTGCTCCCATGTTGACGACAGGGAACTTCCCGAGCAGGAAAGCTCCGTCAGCCGCCAGCCGTTGGCCGCCGTCGGAAAATGAAACATTGCCGGGACGCACTGGTTGATGAAAGCATCTGCCTCTGGTGCCGTCATCCACCCACTCTGGAAGTATTTTTCCGGGTGTTCCGCCAGTTCCCGTGCCCGTTTCTCTTTGTTTTGCGTGAGAATTCGGGCCTGTTCCAGTGCTTCCTGCGTTGCCCTGTAGTCAAGTATGGCATCGACCGACCACCAGCCTATTCCGAGGCCGATAGCTATAGCGGCAGCCTTTGCCAACTTGATGAGCGCCGTATCCTTTAGGTATGTGAGGGCGGTGGGATCGCCCATGAGTGTCTTTTTCGGTCGTCCAATACGGGACAGGAGGTGGTTTTGGCTGTCGTCTTTCGGAAAGGACTTCATCTCTGGGACGCCCAGAGAATCCTGTACTGAGACGGCGACACTTTCGGCGTCGTTACGGTTGTCGAAGTAGCGATCTGTCTGTCCTGAAACAATCCCTTTACGGACGCCTATGACCCACCAGAATTGATTATTGGTGTCGGCATCAACAAGAGGATAGACATGAACGGCATCGGGGAAGCCGTTCAGAACGAGTGAGGCCGCCAGTGAACGTGTCTTCCTCCATGTCCGTTTCCCAGAGCGGGCGAGGGCATATTGTTCCTTGAGTATGACAACCAGATCGGACTTGTCGTCATACCGCTCTGCCTCCTGAATGACTTCTGCACGTGTCATTCTCTGAAGCAGAAACCAGTCAAGCCCCACGGCATAAGACTGCCCATTAAGAATGACCCGGCGCATCACACGTTCTCCGCAGATTCAAGTTCGATGGTGACGACGAGCAAGGTTTTGCCGTAATCGGCATCACGCCCTGTATTCAGGATTCCGAAGGCGTTATTTGCCGTCTGGCGTGACTGCTCGAATCCGGCCAGCACCAGCGTCTGCCCCATTTTCATTTTTGAGCGTTGGGCGAAAGAGCGGGTACTGACCTGCGGGAGCTGCACATAGACTTCCTCACGGTCGATTTCCTGCATGTCATCCAAAGCCGAGAGCGTGATGTTGTACTGGAGGATCACCCGGCGATCCGCGAGGATATGCGGGATGATCGTCATGGCGAAGCCTGTGGTGACTTCACCGGGAGTGATCTCCGAAGTCTGGTTGTAGTCTGAGGTCGAGAGGCTCATGCCGGCGAGATACGCATGACGTTTGATCGCCAGCACCGGCAGCGGCTGGTTGCTCGTCAAAAGCCCGCCCGCAGAGGTGAGCTGCGTTGCCCGACCCCATTCGCGCAGAGCCTTGAGCGTGCCGCTGGAACCCTTCAGCTTACCATGCACGACACTGACAGCAGCAGTTGATGCGCTACCCAGATCACCAAGACTTCCGGCAACCACAGAAATGTTGTCGTTCTCAAAAAGAGCCTGAAGGTTAAGTCCCGCGCTGGAGGTGTCGGACAGCTCCAGAGCCCAGACGCGTACGGTGATGGCGACCTGGCGTGAGAGCCGTTGGTTGATTGCGTCAATGTACGCGCTGATGTCTCGCAGACGGACGTAGCTGTCCCGGACGGTGACTGTCCCCGCCGCCTGGTTGATGGTGACTGTTCCGCGCTTGCTCAGGAGGGCCTTGATCCCGCCTTCGACTTCGCGCCAAATGTCGAACTTCAGTTCGGTTTTGTTGATTTGAGAGGTTTGTGCGGACGTATCTCCAGACGAAACGGTTGAATTGATGTTCGAGCCGCTGATCGATGAACCGCCAGTACGTTCCCGGCTCTTGTTCGAGAGCTGGCTTTCATAGGAAACGGCTCCAGGTGCGGCCAGTACTGTGTACGTCCGTACCTGCGTTGCGCTGAATGTGACGCGGTTCGTTTTGGCGTCGTAATCCCATCCGTAACCGGACAGGCTTGCGATGGTGTCGAGCAGACCGCGCAGGGAACCGGTGTACGACACGGCGATCTGACCGGCCCCGCCGTGGCTAGTGGTAAGCGGAGGCAGGCCGAGATCGTCGAGCGGCGGCTCCGAAGCAGCGGGTTTGGCTGGCCGGACGTCTTCGCCATCGGCTTCCGCGACTTGGGCGGACAACGGCGCAAGGGTGCAGAGGGAGGCCGCGATCTCGGAGAGTGTTCCTTCTTGCTTCAGAGTGACGTTTTTGCCAAGCACGGGAATCTCTTCGCCGGATTCGCGCACAATCGGTTTTGCGCCGAGGTATGGCTGGCCAACGATACTGACCGTCTTGGAACTGGACAGCTCCGCCAGTTGATCGCGTTTGGCCTCGACCTGCATTTGTGTGGGCGCGCCGCCGTTTTTGACGGTGCAGCCGGAGAGGAAGACGAATGCGGCGAGAAGAAGGGAGAGGTATCTTTTCATTATCTGTCACTCACTTCCAGGACGTTGTTTGCGGGATAGAGCGTTGCCCGGAGCGGGAAACCCGCTGCATGAAGTCCCTCAAAAAGCTGTGTGATCGCGGCGACGAAGTTGCCCCGGAAGCTGGCGCGGGACTGCATGTCGAGGTCCGTGTCCGCGTTCCACACGAGCTGATACGATGCGCGGTTTGCCCAGGCATCCAACTGCGTGCGCAGACTCCCTTGGGAGAGTCGCCATTCGGGAAGGGAGACAGGCTCGGCGACGATGGTGACGGCTGGAGAGGCCGGGATGGGGGCTGCCTCGACTTTCGGCGTTGCTGGCTTTTCGGAAGTTTTGGGCGTAGCTGAAGCGGCTTCTGATGCCGTTGCGGCATTGGCCAGGGCCGTGGCCACGACGGGAGATTCAGGCTGGGAGGGGGCCGTCGAGTTTGCCAGAGCCGGAGCGGACGACATTCCTTTTGGCATAAAGGTGACGAGCCTGGCCTTGGCGTTGATGTCGACTGTGGAGTCGGTAGCCGTGGCCATATCCATAATAGCCCTGCGCCACGGAACGTTTTTCGGATAGGGAACCTGCTTCTGACGCAGTTCCGTCCCCTGGATGCGGTACTGCCATTTGACGGGGATCACGGTCCGGACGGCGGTGATGATCGGCATCATCCGGGAATCTCCGGAGGCCTTGGACGGTTCCTCTTTGTGGGCCGTGGGTGTTTGGGGAACCGGCGTCTGCGGTGCTTCCGCGAGAGATGCCTCCTTTACTGCGGGAACCGGTTCCGGATCTGGAGTCCGCGCGGGAGGCGTCACCACCGGCGTTCCCTGAGCTGGTTCTTCAGGTGTGGAAACCGGAGCCGGAAGGGCGGGAGCCTGAGAGGCGGTAGAGGGAAGACCGCCCATGAGCTTGCGGATCATGCTGAAGGCCGTACCGTCCGAGGTTCTGATCTGGAGATACCCTGTAGGGGTGATCTCGCCGATAATCTCGTCGAGGACGTAGCCGATCCGGAGGCCGGAAGAAGAGTCTGAGGGGAAAATGGCAAAACCGTGGCCACGAAGCTGGTTTTCGAGCGACGTGCCGAACTGACCCGGCACTGTCACGAGGGAAAGACCTGTCTGTCCGGCGGGGTAACGCCGGGAGAGTTCGAGCGCAGCTTGAGCGGCGAAGCGTTCGGCATCGGCGGGATAGGTTTCGCTCAGAGCGTCCGCCGTTCTGACGCCCGCGACCTCATGCACTCCACGGAGCGCACAGCCGGAGAGTGAGATAAGGAGGACGGCAAGGACAAAAAGTCGTTTCACATCAATCTCCTAAAGTTGCTTGGACCAGTTGAAATCACGTATGAAAATGCCGAGCGGATTTTTCCGTATCTGTTCTTCTGAAGTCTGGCTTGTGGGAGGAGCCACATAGATGCTGACCAGAGCCCGCATCCTGAAGCGAGAAATGATGGAGCCGTCGCCGCGTGCCCGTACTGTCTCCAGCCAGTCCACCTGCCATGTTTCATTGGACTGAGGGAGGATGGATGTGATCTGCACATCCACGGTTTCTTTTGCCGCTCTTTTGAACGGTGAGGTTTCCGAATTCGAGCCAAGATACTCGTTCATCTTCAATGCCGCTGGATCAGAGGAATTCAGCGAGGCATACAGCTCGAAAATGGCGTTGCGCTGGACGAGCACGTCGGGCGTGACCATACGGGCCAGCGTAATGGCACGGGCTATAAGGGAGCTGATGATGCGGGGGTCGGCTGGAGCGGCCCTGTCCGCAACGGAAACGGCATGCGTCTGGCCGAGCTTGTCCACTTCAACGACGTAAGGGATGAATTTTGACTGCGAACCTATATGGATGACGCCACCGATTCCCGCGAGGCCGATGATCAGACCAAGGACGCCGAAAATCTGCCACATATGACGAGAGGCAATGAGGCCGCCTTCGTATTCATTGTGTTTTTTTCTGGCGTTCAGATAGGGATTTTCCTGTTCTTTCATGCCGCTTCTCCTTTGAACGCATCAAGGGAAAGCCCCTTGGACTGAAGCCATATGGAAACCCATTCGTCGCCGTATTGGTGCTCAAGATTCTGGATTGCCTGGACGGATTCCCGATCCGATGCTCCGGCGAAGGCGAGGGCCAGCGGGCCGAGGGCGAACGAAAACAGACGGCAGCCTTTTTCCGAAGTGAGGTAGTATTGCCGATTGGGAATGGCTGTGGCGATCATCTCGACCTGATGAAGATTCAGTCCCATTTGCCTGTAAATATCGGCAATATCGCGGGCCGAAGGGTTGGGAAGGAAAATCTTGGTTGCCGTTTCGGAGAGCACCACATCCCAGATGGAAGAGTTGACGGCATCAGAAATGCTTTGCGTCGCCATGAAGAGAGCACAGTTGCTTTTTCTGAGCACCTTGAACCATTCTCTGATTTTCTCCTTGAAAATGGGGTGGCCGAGCATGAGCCAGGCTTCGTCGAGAATCAGGAGTGCGGGCTGTCCGCGAAGGGCTTTTTCAATACGCCTGAAGAGATAGCGAAGAATCGGCAGAGCCCATCTGTCCCCCATGCCGAGGATGTGTTCCATTTCGAATGTGGAAAAAGAGGAAAGTTCCAGTTTGTCCTCTTCAGCATTGAAAAGAGTTCCGTTTGAGCCCGTGATGTAGGTGAGCAAGGCATTCCGAAGGTGCGGGCTCAGAAGGCCCATGAAGGCATCGAGTTTATGGATTTTGTTTTCGTGGGCCTGTATGAGCATTCTCTCCAGCTCATTTCTGTCTCCGGGACCGGTCTGGACATTGTTCAGGGCCAGGAGCGTGTCGAGCCAGTCCAGAGCCCATGCGCGATCCTGTGCCGTTTCGAGATGCTGCAAGGGAGCGAACTGGTACTTGGCCGACTCGCCCGCGATATCGAAATGCTGTCCGTTACAGGCTTTTGTGGTTGCGTACATGGACATGCCCTTGTCGAACACGAAAATGCTTGCATTTGGGTAACGGCGCATCTGCATGGCGATGAGCGCCAGAGCGGTGGATTTGCCAGCCCCGGTAGGGCCGAACATGACGGTATGGCCTACGTCGCGGACATGGAGATTGAGGCGGAACGGGCTGGAACCCGTGGTGACGCAGTGGCAGAGCGCCGGGGAGTTCGGCGGGTACAACGGGCAGGGCGCCACGCTGGAGCCCGTCCAGATGGAACTGGAAGGGATAATGTCCGCGAGGGACTGTGTGGTGACGATAGGACGGCGGACGTTCTCAAAGCCATGCCCGGGAAGGGAGCCGAAGAAGGCATCCATGCAGTTGATCGTTTCGATTCTGGCCGTAAAGCCAAGATGGAAGATGCTCTTCTGAAGTTTGACGGCGTCATTTTCCACCTTGTCCCGATCTTCATCCATGAGGACTATGACGCTGGACAGATACCCTGTTGCGTAATCGCTTTTTTGAACGCCGGTATAGGCGTCATCGGCGTCATCGGCCATGTCCTTGGCTTCTTGATTTATCCGGCTCATACGCCCGGAAACGACGTCCGCGATGCCGTAGAGCTTTTGCCGCCATTTCCGGCGATAGACCGAAATATGTGCAAGAGCCGTCTGCTTCCCCAGAAAGATGAATCTGGTGGACCAGCGATATTCGAGATCCAGTTCCGCCAAGGAAGAGAGGATTCCCGGTGTGGACATGGGCGGAAAGCCCTCGATGGAGACGACCTGGATGAATTTACGTCCCATCTTTGGGATGGTGCCGCCCCAGAATTCCTGTCCGCCAAGGAGAATATCCAGATAATTCGGACAGGAAGGCAGATGGACAGGGTGAGAGATGCCGGTAACGCAGCGTTCGAGATGCTGGAGAAAATCGTCGTAATATTCCGTGATCCCGTCTTCCCTCTCGTATGCCTGAGTCTGAAGTCTGTGCAGCGTGAGTGTCGTGGAGAGGCGTTCTTCAAGCGCCCGGACGTTCTTTTTGAATGAATCAAGAAGAATAGAGAACTGGCGGGGCTTGGAGTCCGGTTTGCGGTCATCGTCGAACATCAGCTCTACGGCTTTCCGTTCGGCAAGCAGCGGGGGAAGCCATGTCACCGTGAGGACAAAGTGCCCCTCGTACATGATGCCTTGGGTTTCAAACAGCCGACGCCGTTCCTCATCGACGGCTGCGGACACAGGATCGGGAAAATGGGAGCGGTTCCGTTCGGGATAGCGGGGTGCCTCGTGGCGAACATTGTCAACGTGAAGCATCCAGCCGTCGTCCAGAGGAAGCAGGGCGCGGTTCAGGAGATCCGACGTCTGATTGAGTTCGGCTTCCGTCTTCTGGGCGTTGTCCTTTCCCGTATAGACCCAGGCCGCCATGAGTGCGCCGGACTTGCAGGCTATGATGCCGTCGTCAACCATTGTGGCGTAGTTGAGCAGATCGGCCACTCCAGCGTTTTTTGAACGGAACCGTTTGAGGTTTCGCAGCTTGCTGGCTTCACCGATCAGCTTGACCCAGATCAGGAAGCAGAGAAAGCCGCCACCGGCGATGATACAGGCAAGAATGGTGATCGCGTTCATGGGAATGCCCTGTAATCTTGCGTGTTCACCCTGAAGGGCGTCGAGCGGGGAGCATAGTACGCACGGTATCTCCGGTGACGGAGGTAGACGAGCCGCATCAGGGGGTCGGCTTTTGCCATGCGCTGAAGGAGCGCCAAAGCGGAGAACCAGATGAAGGAGCCTATGAAGGCAGCCGTCCAGCTTTGCGACATGGCGATCAGGATAAACGCCATGAGGCCGGAAAAGAGGATCAGGTCGCGGTCGCACCCCAGAAGCAGATTGGGGCGGATAAGGGACTGATGAAACGTATGCGGCGTCATGCTATCAAGGCTCCTTTCCCCGTAATGGCGCTGAGGAAACTCGGAGCGCCGAGAACGATGCAGGCGAGGCAGACCATCAGAATGATCGTCCGCACAAATCCGTTCATATCGCCGCCGTAATAGAGCGTTACGAATCCGACGATCACACCGGCGATGGAGGCAAGGTAGGCGTATTCCCCCGTCATAAAGTTGTAGATCATCTGAAAGCCGGTATCCGTCGGGAGCCCGCTGGTTCCGAGTGACGCGAACGCATCAGGGGCGGAAATTGCGACGAGCAGCGCGGCAAACAGGAGGAAAGGCGGTTTCTTCATGGAGTGCTCCGAATAAAAAGGGGTAGAGGGTTATTGGAGAAGATCGCGGACGGCGTATTCGTGCGTTCCGGTCGAGTAGCCATCCACAGCCAGCATTTCCTTGACTCGGCGGCCAGCCTGCGTTCTTTCCATGAAGACAATCAGCTGGACGGCCTCCCCAATCACTTCCTCGATGCAGTGAGGGGCATGGGGGCTTCTGGAAACGAGCCCTCTCAGGCGTGAAAGGCCCTGTCGTGCGGAGTTCGCATGGATCGTGGAGACGCCCCCCGAATGGCCCGTGTTCCAGGCATCAAGAAGATCAAGCGCGGCTTCATCGCGGACTTCGCCAACATGAATGCGCGTCGGGCGGAAACGGAGCGTCTGTTTGAGGCATTTCGTCATAGTCACTTCAATGGTGGTGTGCATGGGGACGACGTTTTCAGCCGCGCATTGGATTTCACGGGTATCTTCAATGATGACATGGCGTTCATCGGGAAACTGCCGCACCATCTCGGCAATGAGGGCATTGGCGAGGGTGGTTTTCCCCGATCCGGTCCCACCGATCACAAGGGTGTTCTGATGTTCTCCAACGGCGAGGCACAGCGCTTCTTTCTGGCGTTCCGTCATGGTTCCGGTCCTGACGTATTCATCAAGGGTAAAGACCCGTGAGGCGGGCTTTCTCATCGTAAAAGAAGGGCCGGATACGACGGGAGGCAGCGCCCCGGAAAAGCGGAATCCGCCGGGATACTCTCCATCAAGTTGGGGCTGGTCATAAGAAACGGCCTTGTCCAGCAGCGCAGCCAAGGTGCGAAACATGACCTCGGCTTCACTGGCGTGCATCTTGCCGATGCATTTCATGGGTTCGCCAAAGCGTTCCTGCCAGAGCCTTCCATCAGGATTGAGCATCACCTCGCAAGTGAGGGGATCGTCCAAAGCAGCGTTGACGATTGGCCCTGCATAGATTTTGAGGGATGCCTCCCAACTTGCTCTTAGTGCTGTGGTGCGGTCCGTTGATTCCATGAAGAGGTCCTGTAATAAAATCCGTTCAGTATATGCTGAAAACTAATGAAAAAGAGATCACTATATGTCCGACAAAACACACTATGGACCAGAAAATTCGGCCAAATGCGTCATCCACGGAAGGAGCAAATGAAGATGCCAGCCATGAAAGCATGAAGATGGATTGGCAACGGTTTATAGCTGACCACTCTGTGGGGACGGCACAGAAGAGCAAAAAGCTGAAAAAGACGTAGGAAGTGATGCCCGATAGAATGAGAAGGCCAAGAAACGTAATGCTGCTTTTTGCAAATTTCGATATGCAAACCAACCAAGCACAGTCGACCAACAAGTAGAGACGGGCAGAGAGCGTCCATGAGGCGATATTTGACTCAAGCAGTACGAAGCTGATGGAGCCGTAGGCCAGCGCGAAGGAGATCGGTATCCATAAGAAAAGAGTCTTATGGTTTTGGTTCTCATGGAATGGTACAGCTTCGGCTTTCCGTTCATTTTCAGCAGGAACGGAGCGGACTTTTTTGCATGGGATTTTCCGTATATAGCGAGTCATTGCTTCATTCCCCTAAGACGAGAGTGGTCAAAATCCCCACACAAAGACACATGAAGCGCGGAAAAAAGAAATAGAGGATGCCGTCCATCGACGAGGCAAAAACGCGCTTTTCATCTTTTTTAAACAGAGGCGTCGAGAGAATGCAGGCTAGGGTTTCGGCTCCCCAGATGCAGCCAAAGCGCAGGCCAACGTTCCAATTGCGGACGTTGAGGTCGAAGACGAAGAAGCTGATGAGCAGCCATGCGACAATGAAGACGGAGAGGAAGAAGCCCGCATAGCCTGCAAAGCTCTTGAGCAGACAGGCCATGAAGCCCAGATAGGCGGTGGCGCACATGAAGAAGACGCGCACCCCCGCAGGCCATGCTGCGACGTTTGGATCAAGCAGCACGAAACTGATGGTGCCGTAGGCCATGAGTAACGCGACGGGCATCCGGACGAGAATTTCATTCATGGGGTTCTTCATCTTGTTCATTGTCGTATTCGTCAGCCGTCTTGCCGAGCAGAGCCGCCAGATCGGAGTCCTGCGTCAGGCAGAGAAACAGGATCGGCTTGTCATTGCCCTTCACGGTAAACATCACGGAGCCCACGCCATACTCTTCCAGACGCTCCAAGGCCGTATCGAAGGTGTCCGTTGACTTCAGGTCTAGAAACAGGTTGTTCATTGAGTGCTCCCTTGGCCGCATCTCCGACTTTTCCCTTCAGCGGAGCTGCGGAAACTCCGATTAAGCTCGGCATGGGTGATGAGTTCACATTCAAGCGGGACGGCCTTGGCCTTACGCCAGTGCAACCGTATTTCTTCCGCGTGATCGTCCACGGCATAATTTCCCCCGCCCAAGTGGAAGAGTTCGCCCTCCTGGGCCTTTTCCAGTGCTTCTTCAGGAGAGTCGGCAAGGACGATGCGGGTCTGGATGCCCGTGTACGGGATCGAAACTTCAAACTGCGGCATAAGCGCCTCCCTGTTGGCGCAGCCAGCCGGCAAGACTCATTGGCGAGGCCGTGGAATCCAGATATTCACGGGCAAGGGGGACAAGTTGGCCAACGTCGAGCTTTTTCCCTTTCCCTGCAAAATAGTTAAGGAACCCGGTGACGGGAACGCGCTGTCGCTCTGGTTCGGGCCAGAGCGAGATCAGCGCGTCCGCGTCGCCACCGGGCTGGAGGGGGGGCATGGCTGAGAATGTGCGACTGGTGAAGCGCTCATGGAGAGCTTTCACTTGGGCACGGTAGATTTCGGCCTGATGCCGTTCTTCAGGCGTCAGGACGGGGTCGGGATCGGGCTTGCCGAAGAGCTTCCCGAAGAAGCTCTTTTTCGGGCGCACAAGGGGAGCCTTTTCAAACTGGCGGGTATGGAGCCAGTTCGAGCACTCAGGCGGGTAGCCGTTGAGCCAGCGGCTGTCGTTGAGCTTGTATTGCTCAACGATGCCGAGGAGCTTTTCGATGGGCGGCAGTTGCCTTGCGCGTCGCATCCGGCGATAGACGCGCAAGGCAAGCTGCCTGTTGTGGGGCATGGCCCAGGACGCGGCTTGAGGCCATGCGGCCCACAAGTTCTCGAACTCGTGCTCCGTTGGGCGGTGCAGTACGTGGGTTGTCTGTGGCGCACCAGTTCGAGACAAAGAGGAAAAATCCCCCCTCCCTTGTACCCTCTGGGTAGTTGGAGCTGACGAGGGGAATCCGGTACGGCTATGGCAGGAGGGGGAGGGAGCCGCCGGTTTCGGAAGGGGGGAAAGGGGGGTATCTTGATCTCTTTGATCTCTTATATAGGGCGAAAAATTTTCGTGTGCTTCCTGTGAGCCTTCATTCTCGGAAGCGGTGCCGGAAATCTGCGTCTCATGGGTGGGAATGCCGAGCTTCCTGAGCAGGGCAAGCAGACGAGGAGAGAGCAACAGGTAGTAGATGTTGCGTCCCGTCTTTTCGTCTTTCTTGACGGCGATGTACTCTGCCTTGACGAGTTGCGCGGTGTAGTTCTGAACCGTTCGCGTGGACGATTTGCAGAGAAGAGCCAGTGTTGCCTGAGACGGGTAGCAGTGATCCTTGTCCCCACAGAACTCAAAGATGATCCCGTAAAGATAGGACGAACCAATCGAAATAAGCTCGTCGTGTTTGATGAAACGCGGCTGGTATTTATCCCGAACATGGAAAAAAAGACTCGTAGGAGAAAAAGTTCTCATATTTCCGCGACCTTGTTGGTTGCAGAAAAAAGAGTATAACAAAGCCCCCCTAGCTTGACGCCGGAAGTCAGTCGGGATAAAGTCGCTTCACGTTTAATTGTTCGACTTTTCCCGCTAAGGGACTTGAGGCCGGTGTCTGGCTGCAACCAGATGCCGGTCTTCTCTTTTTTCTTGGTTACTTCACGCTAACTACCTTCTGTCGTTACACCGCAAGCCCGAACTTCGCACGGGCAGTCTGCACAAGGATTTCCTGCTGGCGCGGGCTGAACAGCCTCTGGCGGTATTCCAGAGCCGTTCTGTAAAACGCCCGTTCATCGGGGTTGTCGAGAGCCCGTTCCTCATCAAGGATGTCGTAGAATCGTCCCTTGATGGTGAGATCCTTCGTGTTACAGAGCGGGGCAAAAAGCGGGTTTACGAGCGGATGCTGCTCCTCATAGCGAGGAGTGGCTGCTCTGTTCCTTTTCCGGCGCGCACGCATACCATTCTCCTTTGTTTTCATTTGGCTGACAGGTTGCTCGTCAGGGGTGGGCCACCCGGCCACCCGACGCGGGCGTTTCGCTTTGTCAGATTTTCAGCTCATAGAGTATATGGAGCTCAGGATGATAAGCGTTACTATATCGAACAACAGGTCTAATTTCCGCAGGAGCAATGTCTTGATGAGAAGCATCCCAAGAAGTGGGCAAACGAGGACTGCCTTAATATGCAAAAAAGCCTCATATAAGTTTCCCTCATGTGGTGTGTACAATCTATGAGCTGGCTCACGGGTAGCGCAAACAGGAAAACAAGGGGAAAGACGGAAAGCCCCTGAGCGATGTCCATGATGAAGCGCTGTCTCAGCCCCATGCGCAGGTTTGAGCAGTACAACTTGGCTCCGGCGAAGGGGGGAGTGCCGCAGACCACCAGAGGACGGAGCGGAGTGTGAGGCACGTGCCTGTAGGGAGGCGCGTACATCAGGCGGATTCCGAGCAGCCTGGCGGCTTGGGGATGGAGATTCGGGCGTGGTCTACGCATTGCGGGCCTCCCGATGTGGGTGGCGACGCAGGGCGAGGGCTTTACAGCCGATCCTTTTCGGTACAAAAAAAGGCGACAGAAAAGACCCCGGTGTGTGCGGGATATTCTCTGTCGCCTTAAAAAGGAAGGGTACTCTTGGCATGTCGCCTTTCCTACCTAGTAGTAGAAAAAACGACAGCCTTTGATGTCTGTTGGCGTCCCCAAGCGGATTTGAACCGCTGTTGACGGCGTGAAAGGCCGCTGTCCTGGGCCGGCTAGACGATGGGGACGTCTGGGGTGCGTGTTGGCTGGGCTACGTGGACTTGAACCACGATTAACGGGACCAGAATCCGTCGTCCTGCCAATTGAACGATAGCCCAACGCGCAGAAAGCTGTTTAGTAAAAACAACCCTCACTGTCAACAAAAAAAGAGGCACTTCAGAAAGAAAAGTTTTCTGATAATATTTTTACGTGTTATTTTATATAATTAGATACTGGCCTAAAAAGTTGTGTCTATGGGGGTATGGGGAGGCAGTGCGCAGGGGGGCTTACGGAGCCACGTCCGGTATGCTGATTTGGCAGGTCACTTGACATCAGCGGGCATGGCATTGCAGTATTACCCGGTGGACATTCCCATACGAACACGCCTCGTTTTGCTCCTCGCCATTGTCATGGCTGGGGGCTTTCTCTTTTTTCCGTCGCAGGGAACCTCTTTTCCCTCCGATTCGTTTTATTCCGCCGCAGTGTTTCCGTGTACGGAAAACACCCCAGAGCCTTGCCCGGTTCCTCTCGCCTTGTCGCCCGAGGAGGCTCCCTTCGGGGGGGAAGCGTTCTGGAGCCTTCCGGAGCAGGGGAGGGCGGCATATACTCCTTATGAACGTTCCACCCCCGGTACGTCCCGTTTGGAACGGGGGCACGCCTTCAGTTCATTCGTGGCGTTGTCGGGCAACTGTTTCTGCCCGGGAATACTCCTGCGGCGAGGCAGGGTTTCATTAGCCGTTTCCATACTCCCCCGTGGCTGGGTTTCTTGCCACGCTTGTCCCCGTTCGCCTCCGGCGGTTTGAACGTCCAGACTGGTCTAGTCCTTTTTGTTCAATCGCAACGGCGTTCTCCATATTCTGGGGAAGGAGCGTATATGTTTCTCGATTTTTCGTGGGTGGCAGAACCCACGGCTTGGGGCGGGTTGGGCACCCTTATCCTGCTTGAAGTAGTGCTCGGCATCGATAACCTTGTTTTTATTTCCATTTTATCTTCGCGGTTACCGGAAGATAAGCGCAGGCACGCGTTTACCATTGGCCTTTCGCTTGCCCTGATCATGCGTCTGGGATTGCTTTCCACTGTTGCATGGCTGATCGGGCTCACAAAACCGTGGTTTTCCCTTTTGGGCTATTCGTTTACGGCCCGGGACATTATCCTGCTTATCGGCGGCCTGTTTCTTTTGTTGAAAGGGACTATGGAACTCCACGAGCGGCTGGAAGGGTTTCAGCCCACGGAAGAGAAGGCCGTTCACCAAGCCGTGTTTTGGCAGGTCATCACCCAGATCGTGGTGCTCGACGCCATATTCTCTTTGGATTCAATCATCACGTCCGTAGGCATGGTGAAGGAGCTCTCCATCATGATGCTGGCCGTCATCATCGCCGTTCTGGCGATGCTGTTGGCTTCGCGCCCGTTGACGGAGTTTGTGGACAGGCATCCCACTGTCATTATTTTGTGCCTCGGCTTCTTGCTGATGATCGGCCTGAGCCTTATCTTGGAAGGGCTCGGCTATCATATTCCCAAGGGATACCTCTACGCGGCCATCGGTTTTTCGATTGTTGTGGAGGCGTTCAACCAGCTGGCGCTACGGAACCGAAGAAACAGGATCACAACGCGCGGATTGCGTGAGTCCGCCGCCAGAGCTGTTTTGGAGCTGCTGGGCGGAACCACGATCCCCGGCGGCGAAACGGAAATGGAAATGGCCGCGCTGGGCTACTCCGATTGCCGGGACAAGGTGTTCAGGCCGGAAGAGCGGGCCATTGTCGCACGGGTCATCCGTTTTGGCGGGCGGACCGTGCGGTATATCATGACGCCCCGCCATAAGGTGCAGTGGCTCGACAGCAACGAGTCGCCGGAAGCCCTTCTCAAGCTCGTCGGCGCATCGAAGCACGCATTCCTTCCGGTCATGCGCGGGGATACCGACGAAGTGCTCGGCGTTGTGGATCTGCGCGAGCTGCTGTGGCGCTACCAGAAGACCGGCCGTTTTTCGCTTGAGTCCTCCGTGGTCCCCGTCCCCATGGTTTTCGAGCATACCGGGCTTCCCGATGTGTTGGACGCCTTCAGGCAGCACCCGGCTCCGATGGGTATCGTTCTGGACGAATACGGGAGCGCCGTGGGCGTTGTGACGCCTATGGACATCTTGTCCGCCATCGCCGGGCATATGGGGGATGTGGCCCCCGAGCCTGATTCCTTCCGTCAGCCTGACGGCTCATGGCTGCTTCCCGGACGTATGGCCGTGGACGAGGGGCTGCATACCCTGGGCATCCAGCCGGAAGAGGAACTGAGCTGCGCCACTATGGCCGGGTTGCTGCTTGAGCGTCTGGGGCATATCCCCGCTGCGGGGGAGAGCCTGTTTTTCTGGGGGCACTTGTGGACGGTCGCGTCCATGGACGGCCTGCGTATTGATCAAATCCGTATTCATCCACAGCGTTCAGGGGACATTACGGAAAAAAGTGAATAAGAATGCGCGGATTGATTTTGCCATGAGACGACTATGGATTTCTTTGCGAGAACAGTTTAGGTTAGGACGATTCTAAGAAAGGAAAACCCTTCCCAAGCGCTTTGGATTGCTTTTTAAGCGCGGAATCCTGTTTTTTGAGAGAAAATACCTCTTTGGAGGATTGTGCGGCGTGGCGTTTCTTTTCAAACGAGTCTGGCGACTGTGTCGTCCGGCGCTGCCGTGAAGAGGAACGCTACACCAACACAGAGGAATCGGAATGAAACGGAATCTCTTACAATGCATGGCCCGGGTGCTGCTGTTGCCCGTGGCTCTGATGTTCATATGTGGGGCGCTGGTTTCCGCTCATGCGGAATATTCCGGGCCCAAAGTGCGCTTTCGGCTGGCGCATCCGTGTCCGCCGGGGCATCATACCAGCTTGGCCTTCGAAAAGTTCGCGGAATTGGTCGCCCAAAAATCAAAGAACAAGATCAAGGTGCATGTTTTCCCCAATGCCGTTCTGGGGAGCGATGTCGTCATGCTCAAAGGCGCGCTGACCGGCGGGCTCGAAATGGCGGTCAGCTCCAGCCCGAACCTGACTTGGGTGGTGCCGTCGCTCATGGTTTTCGATCTGCCGTACATTACAAGCGTCAAGTATCAGAAGAACTTGTATGAGGCGTTGGATAACGGTGAGCTTGGCCGGTATTTCAAGGGAAAATTCAATGAAGTCGGCCTTGAGCCGATCATGTACTGCGAATACGGCTACCGGGATTTCTTCAGCGTCAAAAAGCCGATCCGTTCCGTTGCGGATCTGGCGGGCATTCAGGTCCGCACGACGGCTTCCGTCGTCGAGGTCGAAGTGGCGAAAGCCCTTGGCATGAAGCCGAAACCGTTGGCGTGGGGTGAAACCTATACCGCGCTCAAGGAAGGCATCGTAGAGGGCGAAGGCAACACGTTTTCTTTCCTGCTCGACGCGGAGCATGAGGATATCCTCAGGTACGCCTTCGCTTCACAACACAATTACAGTATGCAGATCCTGAGCGCCAACAAGAAATGGTGGGAAGAACTTGATCCGCAGGTCCGGAGCATCATCCGTGAAGCGGCCGCCGAGGCATTGAAGTACCAGCGGGAAGTCTTGGCCCCGCAGTCGGAAGAGGAGGCCGTCAAGCGGTTTATGGCCGATGGCCTTGAGGTTTCCAAACCTTCGGAGGCCGATCTTGAGGAGCTGAAACGGAAAACGCGTCCCGTTTGGAACCTTTTTTCGGACTCGTTGTCACAGGAACTCATTGACCTTGTGGTAGCCACTCAGCAGTAAGCCGGTTTTGCTTACAGGAGAGAGTATGAAAGAGGACTTGTCCTTTTTGCGCTCTTGTACTTAAGCCATAAGGCTATTACTCTAAAGAGAGGCGGGGGGCCGGGGAGCCCCGTTGTTTGCTGTTATGCCCCGGAACTGCCCCGGCGAGTGATAAATCGCCAGGGCGTTTGCTGCAGAGTATGACAAAGAAGTCAAAATTCTTTTTTACCTTACATCTGTTTTTTTTGACTTTTTGGTTGAAATCGTTGTCTTCCGTGAAAACGGATGGCAAAAATCTGCTTGGCAGATCAGTGTCCTTTTTATGGTCGGTTCAGGCCGGAAGGTGACGCCTGAGTATGCCATGGTATTGGAGTCCATGTGAGAAAAGGCATATTTGACCCATCAGTGGGAAGCTCCGCGGAAGAAGGTTTTTGGCCTTCGGATGCCCGTACCGTGCAGGCGCTGCTCTGTACGGCATTGTTGTCCGCGTTGTTCTTTTCATGGCTTTGGCAGGCGTTTCGTCTGTATAGCTATCCGGGGCTCGTGCCTTACAACGATGAAGCCGGGGAACTGTTCCACCTGCCGCTGTTCACGGGGCTTGCATTGCTTGCTTACGGCCTCCGGTTGCGGTTCTGTTTTGCGGAACAAGAGCCGTGCCAAGGATACGTCATCCCCGTTCTTGGGAGCACGCGTTTACGGCGCAGGCTTGTGACGCTGCTGCTGATGTGGACGCCGGTTGTGTTGATGGTTACGCCGGTTTCCAACGAATTTTCCGGATGGGTACGCTCCGGCAGCTGGGCCGTCAGCGCTCTTGCCGGGATAGGGGCCGGCATCGCAGGCTGCCGCATTGGTCTGGCGCTTTGCCGGTTTTCCGGAGGCCAGCTCGTCCTGGGCCTTGGCCTGGCGAGCATCGTTGCGCCGATATGCAATTATCTTGTCCTGTTGTGCCCAGAGCCGTATTGGGTGATTCCCGCGTTGCTTTTCCCCGCCCTGTTCGCCTTGCTGCCTTCCGTGTATCCCTCTGCCTCTGGTGAGGAGGGGGAGCATACCTATCCCTTTTCCCGTATCCCGTTGTTCCTGTGGTGTGGATGCCTGCTCACGGCATTCAGCGAAAGCGCTTACTACAATCTGTATGGGGCGCTTGAACCGGTCATGCCCGGGCCAAGCCTGAGCGTGCTTTTTCTCGTCGTGCTGGGAGGGCTGTCGGCGTTACTGGTGCTGGGGCAAGCCCACCGTTCGCCGATCTGGTATGCCTTTTTGCTCGTCATCCCGGTATTGGTCGTGGGCTATACCGCGTGGCCTTTGCTGCACAGGGAATCGCCCGGCCTGTCGCTTGGCGGTTTGCTGTTCGGGTATACCTTGCTGAACATCTATATGATGACGGCATTTCTGCACACGGTTTCGTATCGCAAGGGTACGCGCAGGCTGCAGCTGCTGGCTTGTGGGATAGGGGGCATCGCGCTGGCATCATGGATGGGAAGCCATAACAGCGGCTGGATTACGGAGAGCATTGCCAGGGGCGACTCGCTCAATTCACTGTTTGCGTTTCAGGCCTTCGCCATTTTGGCGGGAAGCTTCATCTTTGTCGTCTATCTGGAAAAAGTGGGTTTTTTCCGTCTGGCGAAGGGTGAGGCGGCCGCGCCGGAACGGGTGGCCGGGCAGGCCCCGAGCACGCCGATGTCCTTGATGGACTGGCCGATCGAGGAACTGGAGGCGCACTTCCGCGAGCTGGGGCTGACCCGGCAGCAGGCGATGATCGCCGCATTGCTGGCCCGCAAGACGCCGGATACGACCATTTGCGACAACCTCAACATTTCGCCGAGCACACTGAAGACCCATATACGGAATATTCACCGCCGCCTTGGGATCAGCAGCCGCCACGAGCTGGCGTGGCTGGTGACGGCGAATCCGGCGGGCATTTCCGAAACGCAGGGAGGCGGCCGTTAGCCGCATTGCGTTCAGGCTGGCGATAGGCGGGAAGTGCCGTTGCCGTTCGGGAAGGGGCAGTTGAAGCTGAGGAGGCGTTCTTTCGGGAGCGCCTTTTTTGCGTGCCATGAGGTTCTAAGCGGGACCGTGAGGCGGGTATCTCCAAGAGGATAGGGGGGAAGGGGAAACGCCGTATTGTCCTTACGAGAGGCCTGCATTGGGTCAGGGACGCATTTACTTTCTGGGCTGGAGCTTGTGGCAGCTTGAAGGCGGCCCGTACCTCGCGTAAGGGAAGGCTAAACGAAGGGGGAATACATGCGGTTTGAAGAAGCTCTTTTGCTTGCCGGGAAGGGCCAACTGATCACCCGGCCCGGATACGGCGTTTCTTTTGCGGCGATTCGGGAAGGGCAGGCCGTGTATGGGCATTTTATCGGAGAAACCGGCTTTACCGATGTGCGCACGTATGTTTTTACGGACGAAGACAAGAACGCTACAGACTGGGAGCGCTTCACCCGAGTCCTCCCCGATGCATGGGAAGGCTGCGATGTGCCGAATGGGTAAAACCGTGAGGGCGGGTGTATCACGCTGTCCCCGTTTTTCGTTCGCCAATCGGGAATATGGATGCGCTCTCTTTTCTGAATAGCGCCATAGTGGTTTATGTTGAAATCCGTGTGTCTGGGGGGACGCCCGTCGGACGGGAAAGCGCTGGAAGAGGCACGGTGGGCATACGTATACAAAAGGCCCGGAAGATATTTCTCCGGGCCTTTTACAGCACTGGGTTGTGAGGAAGGCTGGATGTTGAGTGTAGGCTGTTGCGCGCTATGGCTGCTTCCGAAACAGCCTACAATTGCCCATATACGAGCAAATGCCGCGCGGTCGTTAGCTTCCTGCCGCTTGTCCACGCCTGCCTGATTTCCGAGGCGCCGTCACAGGCCTTGGTAAGCCCCATCCAGAAAAAGGGGGCTGTATATGCCGAGCCAGCGGATTGTATCCCGGAAGGAGAAAGGCTTTTTTACCGCGATTCGTTGTAGGCTTTTCTGCCCAAGGTGGCTCCACGTGGTTTTTTGCCGAACTTGCCGGGGCGCTGGCGGCGCTGGCCGGGCGCAAAGGGTTTGCGTGGATGCGGGCTGTCCGTCTCATCGGCGGCCTTCGCCGACACTTTCACCCCGCTTATGAATACACCCTTGTTGAGCGTGGCCAACACATGCGCGGCCAGCTCGGCGGATATTTCCACGATACTGAAGTTGTTCTGGATATCGATGGCACCGACGCTTCGCCCGGGGATGCCGCTCTCGCCGGTTATGGCGCCCACCAGTGCGCGGGGGGTGACGTCATGCGTCCGCCCCACATCAATGTGGAGCCTGGACATGGGGCCGGACTCCTGTCTGCGGGGAAGCGGCTGCATTCTGCCCTTTGATTTCGCCTCGGCGTTTTTGGCGGGGCGTTGCGGCTCCATCGTCAGTTCATCCACTTCGCCGACATTGTCCTGATTCCCAAAATCCCGCTGCATCAACAGTTTGAGCAAGGCCGCGGAGATATCCCGGCTGGAAGCGTCGCCATCCGGGAAGTGTTCGGTCTGGAAATCCTCCACCAGTACCCGCCAGCGATCCAGAGAGCTTTCGGCCAGGGTCTGGCGGACTTCGTCCAACAGCTTGGAAGTACGGATGTTGCTGACGTCGCGCAGGGTCGGCAGCTGGCCCGGCTGGATGCGGGCTTTGGTGTAGCGGATGATTTCGCGGATCTTGTACTGCTCGCGCACCGTGACGAAGGTAAAGGCCTTTCCTTCGCGGCCCGCGCGGCCAGTACGCCCGATCCGGTGCACATAGCCTTCCACATCGTGGGGGATGTCATAGTTGATCACCGCATCCACATCATCCACGTCAATCCCGCGTGCGGCCACATCCGTCGCCACCAGAATCTCAATGCCGTCGGTACGGAAACGGCTCATCACCCGATCCCGCTGGGTCTGGTTCATGTCGCCATGCAGCCCGTCGGCCTGATAGCCGCGCTGCTGCAGGTGCACGGTTATCTCGTCCACGCTGCGTTTGGTGGCACAGAACACCAGAGCCTTGCGGAACCCCTGCGAGTCCAGCACGCGGCACAGGGCATCCATCTTCTGGTATGGACGGACCTCGTAGTACACCTGCTCGATGGCGGGGACCGTGAGCATCTTGTGGGCGATGGTCAGCATCTCCGGCTCGCGCAGGAAACGCTTGCTCAGTTCGCGGATAGGCTGGGGCATGGTGGCGGAGAACAGGACCCGTTGGCAGTCCGCCGGGCTTTGTTCCAGAATAAGCTCGATATCCTCGCGGAAGCCCATGTCCAGCATTTCGTCGGCCTCGTCCAGCACGACAATCCGCGCCTCGCTCAGGCGCAGCGTGCCGCGCTGCAAATGATCGATAACCCGGCCCGGCGTGCCCACGACCACCTGTGCGCCCTTGGCAAGCGCCCGAAGCTGCCGCTCAATGGGCTGCCCGCCGTAAATCGGCAAAACCGAAACGCCCCGTTTGTGTACGGCCAGTTTGCTCAGTTCTTCGGATACCTGAATAGCCAGCTCGCGGGTAGGGCAAAGCACCAGCGCCTGCACGCTCTTGCCGGAAGCGATCTTTTCCAGAATGGGCAGGCCGAACGCCGCCGTTTTGCCGGTTCCGGTCTGCGCCTGGCCCACGGCATCCTTTCCCGTCAGCAGTGCCGGGATAGCCAAAACCTGAATGGGGGAGGGTTCTTCAAACCCTAAATCTTCAACAGCTTTCAAGAGTTCCTGGGACAGTCCCAGTTCTGTAAACGATGCGGTCATGATGTTCCTGTAGGTAAAAATATCAAAATGGGGGTAAACACAGTCTCATTGCGTTTGAGGCACAATAACCATGATTTCCAATACATACTCGGAGAGCGGGGAGCGCCCCGTACGGGCCGGGACGCGGCAAAAAATGCCGTGTGGAAGCTTGATATACCGGCCCGTTTTCCGACGGAGCCTATGGTGATGTTGGCCCCTTTTTGACCAGCATTTTCGCGTATGGAAGCCTCCGCCATAAACCGGAAAGGGGTTTCCTTTTTCACCCTGCAACGCCCGCTGCACAAGGGAGGGCCGAGGCCTGACGCCATGGAGATGTTCCGGTTTGGGGATTTCGCCGGGTGGCTGATCGAGGTTCGGAAAAGGACCATTGGTGGCACAGCGGCAACGCCGCATAAGAAAAGGGGTTACATCGTACGATGTAACCCCTTGAGATTCCTGGAGCGGGAAACGGGATTTGAACCCGCGACCTTCAGCTTGGGAAGCTGACACTCTACCGCTGAGTTACTCCCGCAATGCGGTGTAAAGAAAAATGGAGCGGGAGACGGGATTTGAACCCGCGACTTCAACCTTGGCAAGGTTGCACTCTACCACTGAGTTACTCCCGCTCAAATGGAGGCGACGTCCGGATTTGAACCGGAGGATGGAGGTTTTGCAGACCTCTGCCTTACCACTTGGCTACGTCGCCTTGAGCGTGTTTGTTGGAGCGGGAGACGGGATTTGAACCCGCGACTTCAACCTTGGCAAGGTTGCACTCTACCACTGAGTTACTCCCGCTCAACGAAGAGAAGGTTTACCGTCGAACCCCGCTTCTGTCAAGCGTTGTTTCTCAAAAAACACATATTTCTTTTCCATCTTTTCCGTATGCCGCTTAACATGTCGAGGATGTTATTCCTTTGCCGGGAACGCTCGGGAGGGGCCTTTTCCGCATCCGGAATCAGAAGCGGGAGGAGAGGGCGACTGTCCGCTGCAATGCCCGTCTTGGAGGCGGCAGATCAGGCATTCCGTGGGTAATCATTGAGGAGGAAAGGGCCGCGCCGTATTTTGAAGGGAAAAAAGGATTGCCACATGCGACAGATACGTACCGTTTCCATAGGCGAGGTGCAAGCGTTCCTTCAAAACCATCCGGGAGGTTTCCTCATCGATGTGCTGCCCCCCGAGTTCCACGCCCAGCAACATATCCCCGGCTCATCCGGCGTCTGCGTCTTCGAAACGGCTTTTCAGGAGAAGATGCGGGCTCTGGTGCCGGATATGGCCGCGCCGCTCTTGGTATACGGCGCAGGAGGCTCTTTGGATAGTGCCGTTGCCGCTGAAAAACTGCAGCGCGAAGGCTATACGGATATCAGCCTGTTTGCCGGAGGGCTTGAGGCTTGGAGGAAAGCCGGGCTTCCGCTTGAGGGCGCCGGGGTGGATTTCCCCGTGCAGGATGAGTCCCCTTTGCCGATGTTTAAGGAGTACACGCTGATCCCCGAAAAAAGCTTTATCCAGTGGGCGTGCCATAACACTGTCCACAGCCATGACGGGACGCTTTCCGTGCGAGGAGGGGAGCTCCGCTTCCCACACGGCCCGCAAGGGGAGGGGGACGGGTTTTTGACGATGGACATGAACGGCATCGCCTGCCGGGATCTCGCACAGGACGAAATGTTGCCCGTCCTGATTGCCCATTTGAAATCCCTCGACTTTTTCGACGTCATGACCTACCCCACGGCGCAACTGGATATCCTGTCGCTGATGCCCCTCACGGGGGCCACTGTGACGGGGCGTACGCACCGCTTGCAGGGGCAGCTCAGCGTGCTGCGGACTGAGCGGGCCATCGAATGCGACGCGGAGCTGCGGAACCTGCCGGATGGGGAGCTCAGCATGTTCTGCCAGCTGGTCTGGGACAGGACGCTCTGGGGCGTGCGCTATGGTTCGGCGCGTTTTTACCGTTTTCTGGGAATGCACAGTGTCGATGACAACATCAGTCTCAGCGTGATGCTGTTTTTCCGTTCCCAGAGGCCATAAGCTCAGATCTGCGCAATGAAAACAGGAACAGGATCGTTACACGGCGATCCTGTTCCTGTTTTCAGCGGCCCGGATGATACTGGCCGTCGTCAAAGCCGCGGCGCTTCAACTCTTCGGGGCGGTACTGCCCGTCATCATGGCGGGGCTGGGGATGGCGGTTATACTGGTGGTCTTTCCGCCACTCACGTTCCAGCCGATCCTTATCGTGCTTTCTTCTCGGATGATTGCGATCCCGGTCGTTCCACTTGCTGTCCTTGTGGTCCCTGTTGTCCCAATGCTGGCCGTTACGACGGGCCTGTTCCCTCTCCGTGCGGCGCTGCTCGCGGATCATGCGTTCCTGTTCCTGGCGCATTTTCCCTTGCTGGTAGCGATCCTCGGCGCGGTGCATCCTTTCGCGCCGCTCAAGCTGGCGCTGTTGCCGCATCTGTTCCCGGTGGTCGTCCCTGTCGGCCACAAGAGGGTTCTCCGAGCCGGCGGAGTGGGCCGGGACAGAAAAGTCCGCCGTGTACGGCAGGAAATGACGGGGAGTGGATGCATAGGCGTTGCTCAGGGCCAGGCAGGCCAGAAGCGTTCCGGCACAAAGGCATGTAGTGTGTTTCATGGTTTTTTCCTCAAATCTCTCATCAGTGCTGTGAGAAAGGCCGTTCTTCCGTGCTGTGCGCAACGCGCAACCGGAAGGCGCACCCTTCCCCGGCAGGGTGGAATGCGCGTTTTCTATACGCCTCTTTCCCGGCGTTGCAAGCGTACATAAAGTTTCTGTGAATACAAATGATTAAGCTGAATAGGGAGAAGAAAGGGGAAGGCGGGGAGGGGAAATCCGCAGCAAGGCGGGAGGAGGGGAAAACGCAAGGCTGACAGGAAAGAACGGAAACGGATTCCGGTCTTTTCTGTCAGCCCTTGTTCCTCTACTTATAGGAAGGAAGAGGCGTCTTGATGAGTTTCAGGAACTTGTCGGTGACATAGGAGCTGTTTTCAACCTGTTTCAGCTCGTCCTGCGAGATCCTGCCGATGGCCGCAAAGAACTGGGCCAGATCGCCCTGCCAGCTCTGGGCCTGGCTGGGGCCTTCGGAGGCGTCGAACATCTGGAGCTGTTCTTCCAGGTTGAACACCGGATGGTTCTTAAGATCCATCTCAGCAAGATCCTTGCTGTAGTCGGTACCGGCCCAGTCAACGTAGAAACGCAGGTATTCCGGCAGCAGCTTGTCCATCGGTTCATTCTTCATCATGTCGATGGCGCGCATGTAGATGCTCAGGAACTTCGCGGTGACTTCGGGGTTCTTGTCGGCGAATTCGCGGTCGGCGACGATGACGATGGGAAGGCCGCGATAGCAGTCATGCGGCGTGCTGGCCACTTTCCAGCCGCGCTTTTCGCCCACGTAGGTGAGGGGCGCCCACAGGGTCACGATGTCGCCGATGCCGTATTCGAATGCGGCGAGCGCGGACGCCTGGTCCATATTCTTGATGGTCACGTCCTTTTCGGTCAGGCCGAGGGCCTTGAGCCACGAGCTCAGGGCGAAGTGGGCCGAGGAAACGGTCGTGCAGAGGACGGTTTTGCCCTTCACGCTTTCGGGGGTGCCGTATACGTTCGGGTAGCTCTTGTTATAGCCCTTGGTCTTCATGATCGGGCTGTCGGGGCGGACCATGACGGCGTTGACCATAGCCTCGTCGTTGCAGTTGGCAATGACGTAGGTGTCGTGGCGCAAGGCGCCCATGAGGGCGGGAATCGCTCCCATGCCGCCGAAGACCCATGTCTTGGCGGGCAGGGTGCTGAGGGCGTCCATGCCGGAGCTGAAGTAGAGCAGCTCGACATCAAGGCCCACTTCCTTGTCCCATCCCTTCTGCTTGGCATACCAGATGGGGAAGGTTTCCTGAGCGCCCATCCACGCGGTGGGGACTTTCTGGAGTTCGGCGGCGCCTGCCGTGCCCACATAGGCCACGCAAAGGACGGCAGCGCAGAGGCCGCGAAGCCATTTTTTGACGTTCATATGCAATATTCTCCTATACTTTGGGAAGAGGGGGAGGCAGAAAGCGGGGTAGAAAGCTCTGGAGAGTCTTCTACCCCGCAACATTAAGCTACAGATTTCTCAACTTACTTGTAGCTTGGGATGGGGGTCTTGACGAGCTTCAGGTACTTGTCGGTAGCGTAAGCGCCGTTTTCGACCTTCTTGAGTTCGTCCTTGTTGATGCTGCCCACGCTGGCGAAGAACTTCGCGATGTCGCTCTGCCACTTCTGAGCGGTGCTCATGCCCTTGGAGGCGTCAAACAGGGCGAGCTGTTCTTCCAGGTTGTAGACGGGGTGCGTCTTGAGGTCGGTGAGGGACAGTTCGGGAGAATAGTTCTTGCCGGCCCATTCGAGGAAGAAGCGCTGGTATTCGGGAACGAGGGATTCCAGAGGTTCCTTCTGCAGCATGTTGACGGCGCGCAGGTAGATGCTGAGGAATTTCGCGGTGATTTCAGGGTTCTTTTCGGCATACGCGGTGTCGGCGATCAGGACGATCGGGTTACCGACCTTACACATATGCAGGTCGCCGGCGATCTTCCAGCCCTTTTCCTGGCCGGCGTACATATGGGGAGCCCACAGGGCCACGCCGTCGCCGATGCCGTTGTCAAACGCGGCCAGAGCCTGAGCCTGGTCCATATTCTTGATGGTGATGTCCTTGTCCGTCAAGCCCAGGACCTTGAGCCAGGAGCTCAGGCCGTAGTGGGCGGAGGAAACGGTCGTGGTCAGGAAGGTCTTGCCCTTCACGGTGTCGGGGCTGCCGAGCACTTCGGGGAAATCCTTGTTGTAGCCCTTTACCTTGGCGATTGGGCTGTCGGGACGGACGAGCACGGAGTTGGTCATGGATTCGTCGTTGCCGATGGCGATGACGGAAGTGCCGTAGCGCAGGTTGCCCATCATGGCCGGGACGCCGCCCATGCCAGCGAAAACCCAGGAACCGGACGGAAGGGCGTTCAGAATATCCATGCCGGAGCCAAAGTACTGGATGTCGATGTCGAGACCAGCTTCTTTGTCCCAGCCCTTTTCTTTCGCATACCAGATCAGGAAGGTTTCGTGTTCGTCCATCCAAGCGGTGGGTACTTTGGTGAGCTTTTCAGCGAAAGCCATACCAGCGAGCGAAACGCAAAATGCGGCAGCGAGAAAAGCACTGATGAGTTTCTTGAAACGCATACCTGTTCCTCCAAGTTGAAATGTACTGAGGAAAATCCCTCTACCCTTATCATAATACATGTCGGGGCATGCACGATGATCGTATTCCGGACGTCAGCGTGACGTCCCTGCGGCGGTTTTTTCGGCATCTTCAACCGTCGCCTTGCGGACGGCCTGAACATGCCGGGTGCGGATGCGGAAAGCGCAGAACTGCAGCCCGCAGCCGATCCCCGCCAACCCTACCGCAAGCGCCGTTCCCAGATGGAAATACAAGGCTGCCGCGGCGAGGATGCACAATGCGAAACTGGCGAGCCTGAGGTACAGGAGCTTCCTGTATACCTCCCCGGTGCGTTCCCAGGGGGCGTCGTCGCATTGGCGTTGCGCATCGTTGTTTTTGGGCTGGGCCTTGCCCGAACAGCGCCGGACAAAGCCCTGTACCGACCACCAGACCAGCCCCGCGCACAGGGATCCGATAATGAGGCTGACGGTGGTCGTTTCCATATTACAGTACCAGAGCCGTGTTGTCGGTGATGACGGAGCGGAGCTTCAACAGCTCCATGCTGGTGTGCTCGCGGGGGCGGGGAAGATCGATCATGTATTCGGTCTTGATGCTCCCGGGGAGCTTGCCTTCCATCAGGATGATGCGGTCGCCGAGGAACAGGGCCTCGTCGATGTTGTTGGTGACGAAGATGACGGTGCGCTTTTCCTGTTCCCAGATGCGCGCGGTTTCCTTCTGCATGAACATACGGGTCTGGGCGTCCAACTGTCCGAAGGGCTCGTCAAGGAGCATGATGTTCGGGGAGTTCGCATAGGCGCGGGCGATGCCCACGCGCTGCTTCATACCGCCGGACAACTGGTGCGGGTAGTGCTTCTCAAAGCCGGTCAGCCCCACCATGTCGATGTAGTGCTGCGCAATCTCATGCCGCTCGTTGGCGGGGATATTGCGGAGCTTGAGGCCTAGTTCCACATTATCACGAACGTTCTTCCATGCAAAGAGCATGTAGCCCTGGAAGACGATGCCGCGGTCGGGGCCGGGGCCGGTGATGGGCTGGCCGTCAAGCGTCACGAATCCGGTGTCGGGCGTTTCCAGCCCGGCGAAGATCTTCAACAGCGTGGACTTGCCGCACTGACCGGGGCCGAGGATGACCAGAAACTCGTTTTCATACACATCAAGAGTGACGTCGCGGATGACGGGGACTTCCTGATTGCCCTTCTGGATGAAGGTCTTGCTGACGTTTTCACAGCGGAGTTTGAGTTTCGGTTCGCAGTTGCAGGTGGTCATATGCTTTCCTTTCTCAGCTGTGCTTAGAGGTTTTCAATGGTGCGCTTCCAGGGGCAGAGCTTGCCTTCAAGGAGCGTGACCAACAGTGAGGTTCCGTAAGCCGCTGCCGCGATGAGGACCATGCCGCCGAGCACAAGGGTGGGCTGGTGGGTGTCCATGCCGCGCTTGATGAGGAAGCCCATGCCGTCGCGGGAGTTCATCAGTTCGGCAGCCAGAACGCAGGTCCAAGCGGAGCTGAGGGAGATCTGGAGGCCGGCGAAGACTGCGGGGAACGACGCGGGGAAGCATACATGGAAGATTTCATCCCGGCGCTTGCCGCCGAGGACGCGGATAACGTCATACAGGTCGGGGTCAACGAGGCGCACGCCGTTGTATGCATTGAGCAGACAGGGGACGAACGTACCGATGATGATGATGAACACCTTGGACATTTCGCCGATGCCGAACCACAGGATGGCGATGGACACCCAGGCGATGGGCGGCATGGGCTTGAACAGGTCGAACAGAGGCTTCACAATCGCGTTGACGTACTTGTTCAGGGCCATGAACAGGCCGAGGGGCACGGCGACGACGCTGGCGGCGATGAAGCCGATGAGCACGCGCTGGGTGCTGGCCCAAATGTGGCCGATAAGGTTCGTTCCGGCGAACTTCATGTACGTCAGGCGGTACAGCTGATCCACCACTTCCAGCGGGCGGGCCAGAGAGTCACGGAAGATCTTCTCTTTCGCCACGTAGTCCCACAGGGCGAGGAACAGGACGATGGAAACCACGTTGAGGAAATACTTGTTGGTAATGAACTTGTAAAAGCTGAACGGTTCGCGGTTTTTGGAGTGGTCGACGGTTTCGTTGGCGATAGAACTGGTCATGCCGCTTACCTCCTGATGCCAGCCAGCAGTTTCTTTTCAATCTGGTCGATGATGAAGCCGATGACTGCACCAGACAGACCCACGCAAATCATGCCGAGGACGATGATGTCGGGACGGCCGAGGCGGCCACCCATAGTGATGAGGAAGCCAAGGCCGGAGTCGGCGGCCAGCAGTTCCGCGGCCACGAGGTTGGTCCAGCAGTAAGCCAGGGCAAGCTGCAGGGCGCCGAACACCATGGGAAGGGCGGACGGGATGCAGAGCTGCGTGAAAATCTGCCAGTTGTTGGCGCCATATGTGCGGGCCATCTGGATAAGGGTCGGGTTGGTCATGCGCACGCCGACGTAGGAGTTGATGACGCAAGGCACGATACCCGCGATCCAGATGATGAATACCTTACCGGCAAGGCCGATGCCGAACCAGAAAACGGTAAGCGGAATCCACGCAATGGGGGGGATGGGACGGATAAGTTCGAAGATCGGGCGGAACAGACCTTCAACCACGTTGAACCAGCCCATGGCCAAACCGAGCGGGATACCCACGACGAGCGAGAGCACATACCCGATGAAGGCTTCCTGAATGGACGTCCACGCGTGCGTCGCCATGATGGCGCCGTCGGGGTTGGGGTTGCTGAGTTTGTCGATGAACGCGGCGAACACCTGGGAGGGCGATGCCAGCAACGTATTTGGAATGATTCCCGAGCGCACCACGCCTTCCCAGAAGGCGAAAAAGATGATGATGCTTACGTAGGGAAGGATGGTCAGAAGCAATGGCTGTTTGACGCTTACTTCTTTGTAGGCCATGAGTCACATCCTCGTGTCTGTGCTGCGTTAGAGAGGCGAGCCTCGTCCAACCTGGGTTACCACCAACGGATCAGTTCGGTGACTTGCTTGCGCAGCTCCACGAACTTGGGATCGATCAGGTTACGGGGGCGGGGGAGATCCACGGGGATTTCCGCCTTGATCTTGGTGGGCTTGTTGGTCAGCACCAGGATACGTTCAGCAACGTAAACCGCCTCTTCGATGTTGTGCGTCACGAACAGAACGGTACTGTTGAGCTTTTTCCAGATATTGACCAGCTCGTCCTCAAGGTAGAAACGCAGCTTGACGTCGAGCTGTCCATACGGTTCGTCCATCAGCAGCAGGTCGGGATTCACGGCGAACGCCCTCGAAACGGCGATACGCTGCATCATACTGGCTGAAACCTGGTTGGGGTACAGGTCGGCGCAGGAGGACAGGCCGACGAGATCCATGATTTGGGTCGCGCGCGCTTCACGTTCTTCTTTGCCGACGCCCTTGACTTCCATGCCGTAAGCCACGTTTTCGCGGACGGTACGCCAAGGCAGACAGGTCGGTTCCTGAAACACATACGAGATGTTGTGCTTCTTGGGGTTCGCTTCTTCCCCGTCGATGAGGATCTCGCCTTCGGTGGCGGGCATCAGCTTGGACAGGGTGTTCAAGAAGGTGGTTTTGCCGCAGCCCGTGGGGCCGACGATGGCAAGGAGTTCGCCTTCTTTGATGTTGAAGTTGATCCCATCGAGGACGGTCAGATCCCCAAACCGTTTTGTGAGGTTATTCACCTGAATCTTGATGCGTGATTCTGGGGTGGTGGGCACTGGTGGCTCCTTTGTCTTTTTTCAGGGCGAACACGCTGGTGCCGCCTCCTAGGGAGGAACGCGCTTTGGCCAATTCATGGACCTCGTACGCTGGTCCATACATTGGCTGAAGCGCTGCCTCTGGACCCTGTGTGGAGGCGGACACGTGGGCAAGGGATTGCTCCCTCACAAGTTGTGCTTTCGGCTCCAATCTTGTTCTCTAATGAGCAAAGATGGTGCCAGAGGTAGGGCCCTATCCTCAAAAAACCGCTTCCTGCCTACGTTTATGGAGTAAAGAAGGCTTTTATTTGAGGGGAATAGGGATGATGCTCAAAAAAGAAAAAAAGAGTAAAAAAGCTCTACTTCCTCAGAGGTTGCGTTGGGGCTTCGGAAAAATAGGATCAAAATGTCCCAAAAAGAGAATGGGGAGGATTTTTTTTGGGACAAAAACTTCCCAAATTATAAGATATTGTATTTCAATATGATACATACATAAACGCTACGCTGGCGACACTCTTCCATCATGGTTGGGAAAAAAATCCCGTATAATAAACCATGATTGAGATAAAAAGAACGAATGGGGCTGCCTTTGGTAGCGTTCAGCCCCAAAAAGGGCACGAAAAAATGGGACAGAAATGCGACATTTTTTCTGTGCCCCCAAACGGAAAAGCGCCTCCCTTTTTACTGGGGGAGGCGCTCGGATCGGGGCGTGGATTGCAGTGTGCAGGCGTTATTCTTTTTCCAGGCCGAAATCTTTCATTTTCCTGAACAGGGTACGCCTGTCCATACCGAGGCTGTCCGCCGTCGGGCCGCGTTTCCAGTTGTTCTTTTTCAAGGCGTTCAGCAGGTAGACCTTCTCGAAACGGGAAAGCGCTTCCGCCAGCGTCAGGGAATCTTCCGGGGCTTCGGAAGCGGCCGCCTGTGCGGTGGTCTCGCCGATGACGGTATCGCCCAGCCGCGCCGTCCCCAGGCTCAGGTATTGGTAGAGCACATTTTGCAGCTCGCGGACATTGCCGGGCCAGTCATAGAGCATGAATGCGTGCAGCATCTCGCTGTCCATGTACTCGAAGCGCTTGTTGCTCGGGTAAGCCTTCAGGAAATGCTCCACCAGCAGGGGGATGTCCGCCTTGCGTTCCCGCAGCGGCGGGAGATGGATGGGGATGACGTGGATGCGGTAGTAGAAGTCGCGGCGCATGGCCCCTTCATTGACGCGCTCAAGGAGATCCCTGTTCGTGGCCGCGATGATGCGTACATCCGGTCGGTGGATCTGGGCGCCGCCGACAGGCGTAAAACCCCCGTGCTCGATGGCGCGGAGCAGCTTCACCTGCCCCATGAGGCTGATTTCTCCCAGTTCATCAAGGAAAAGCGTGCCCCCATCGGCTTGATCCAGATACCCTTTCTTGTCGGCCGTCGCACCGGTGAACGCGCCCTTCTTGTAGCCGAACAGCTCGCTTTCAAAGAGGCTTTCCGGGATGGCCCCGCAGTTGACCGCCACAAAGGGCTGCTGATACCGGGAGCTGCCATCGTGGATGGCCCGGGCCGCCAGTTCCTTGCCTGTCCCCGATTCGCCATAAACGACCACGTTGTCGTCCACGGCCGCCGCTTTGGCGATGAGATCGAAGACGGCGGTGATCTGCGGCGAATTGCCCACGATGTCGCCTGAACATCGGGCTTTCAGGCGCTCGCGCAGCTCCTCGTTTTCCTGCCGGATCGTGTTGTCCTGCTTCTGCTTTTCGGTCACGTCGTTGATGAAGCCCTCCACAAGGAGGGGGGCCTGTTCCCCCGCGCCTCCGGCATGGACGCCCGCTCCTTGCTCCCAGACCCATTTTTCCTCATTCCACGAGGTGATGATCCGGTAGGTCAGTTCGAACGGCTCTTTCTTCCTGAGCGCGTTTTCCAGCGTTTCCGAGACGTGCGCCCTGTCGTCCGGGTGGACGAGGGCAAGCAGGCCCATGCCGTCCGGCCCCATGAAATGCTCCGGCGTGTACCCGGTAAGGCGGGTGACCCCCTGGCTGACAAAGCGGACCTTCCGATCCGGCGAGTGCTCGCCCTGATAGGCGAGGCCGGGAAGGTTGTTCATCAGGGTTTCGAGCTGGCGGCTTTTCTCGTGCAGCTCCATCCCGATGAGCATGTTGTGGCTTTCGAGCTCCTCCCGGAGGCGCTTGTTGGTGATGTGGGTGCGGACGCGGGCCAGCACTTCGTCGGCATGGAAAGGTTTGGTCACATAGTCGACGCCGCCGACTTCGAACCCCCGGTGCTTCTGGCCGGGCGATTCCATCACGGACAGGAAGATCACCGGGATGCCCTCGGTCGCTTTGTCCGCCTTGAGGCGCTGGCAGACTTCGAAGCCGTCCATCTCGGGCATGAGGATGTCCAGCAGGATGAGATCGGGATGATGGCTGAAGGCCAAATCCAGCGCGCGCTTTCCGTTCTTGGCGATGATGAGGAAATAGTCCTGTTCGAGGGTCTGGACCAGGATGTCCAGATTGACGGGATCGTCATCCACGACCAGAACGACAGGTTTATTGGGCTGCATCGGAAGGCTCCGTACTTGGGGCGCTGCTCGAGAACAGGGAAGGGCGGATCCTTTCCAAAACGGTCAGAGCAGCTTCATAGTCATAATTGTCCACATGCATTTTCAGGGTGTGGAGTAAGGGATATTCGTCCGCATTGCAAATCACCAGCAGGCTGCCCAGGGCAATGCGGATGCGCCCGGGCGCGGCCTGGAGGAGGGCCTCGACCAGATCATTATAATAGGTGCCCAGTTTGGCGATGTCGAGTGTGGGTTTGGAGGCAATGGCCGAGGGGCCGCCCGCGGGTTTCGTTTCCTTGTCGGACGGGCACAGCTTCGCGGCGGCCTCAAGGACCTCGCCGAGGGCCTCTTCCAGTTCGGGCAGTAGTGCGGCGAGCGGCCTGCCCTGGAGCGTGGACAAGGCGGCATTGGGGTAGCCCTTGTCCAGCTGCGATTGCGCTTCCAGTTCCAGCGTGCGCGCCATATCCCGCAAATGCAGCGCTCCCAGATTGGCCGAAGCCCCCTTGAGGGCGTGCGCCCGTTCGCGGAGGGATTCCCAGTCATGGGTGCGGACGGCATGGCGGAAGAGGGCGGCATCCTGCGCGTGGTTTCTGGCGAAACTTTGCAGGATGGTGGGGTATTGCTGCGGCGACAGGCCTGTCTGGATCACGGTTTCGAGCGAGAAGCAGGGGGGCAGAAACGCCCATGATGCCGCATCGGGCACGGAAGGCCGCGCCGGATCTCCGGCCTGCGCTTCCGGAACCCGGTAGTACTCGGGGAGCAGGCTATGGATGGTGTCGAAGAGCAGCGCCTGTTTGAACGGTTTGGAAAGGTACGCGTCCATCCCCGCATCCAGACAGCGCTGCTTGTCGGATTGCATGGCATGGGCCGTGAGCGCGACGACGGGCAGGACATAGCCGCGTTCCCGCATGATCTTGATGGTTTCGTAGCCGTCCATGTCCGGCATCTGGATATCGAGGAACATGAGGTCGAAAGCCTCGCGTTCCAGCAGGGCAAGGGCTTCGATGCCGTTGCCGGCCATTTTGAGCTGGGCGCGGGTTTCTTCGAGCAGTACGGACATGATCTCCTGATTGACGGGGTTGTCCTCGGCCACGAGGATGCGCACGGACGACAGATCCGGCGTGACCGGCGACTGCGCCGGACGCGGCCCCCTGAAGCCCGCTTTTTTCCGATCAAACAGCTTGCGGAGGGTGGAGCGGACGCAGCGCACGGTGATGGCCGGGATGACCTCGACGGGATAGGGCTTGTCCTTGAATTCGGAGATGGCGAGGCCTTCCCTCGGGCCGCCCACAAGCACGAGCGGGACCGGGGCGGCGCAGCGCAGCTGCAGTTCCGCCGCAAGCCGGAGGGCCGGGGGGCAGTCCCCATCGCCGAGAAGTCGATCGATGATGATGAGATCAGGCCTGAGCGGTTCTTTCCCCAGCGAGGCAAGGACGGAAAGCGGGCCCACCCTGCTGGCGATATGGCTCTGGCACTGGATGCCGAGGGCCTCCAGCGTGCGGCGCATGACCCGGACGCCCGTATCCGACGAGCTGACCACGACCGCCTGCAGATCCATGAAGGTATTGCCGCCGAGCACTTCCACCTGTTCCTGAAGCGCCAGCCGTATGGAGAACGCGAACGTGCTTCCCTGTCCGACTTCCGATTCGACCCAGATTTCCCCGCCCATGTTTTCGACCATATACCGGGCGATGCTCAGGCCGAGGCCCGTGCCGCCGTGCCGCCGGGTCAGCGAGGAGTCGGCCTGTTTGAACGGCTGGAACAGCTGCGGCAGCTGATCCGGGGCGATGCCGACGCCGGTGTCGTGCACGAAGAACAGGAATTGCGCCTTGTTCTGGTTTTCGGAAAGATGGAGGTTGCCGCCGTGCCGGACCTGCAGGTGGATGCGCCCGCCCGGAGGCGTGAATTTGACGGCGTTGCCCATCAGGTTGGTCAGGATCTGCTGCAAGCGCCCCGCATCGCCGAGAAGCGCCAGCGGCGTGGAGGGATCGATGTCGATCAGGCATTCCAGCTCACGCGCCATGCTGCCGCGCATGGTCATATCGCAAACGCGCAGGATCACTTCATCAAGCATGAACGGGGCGGTGTCCGTGTCCATTTCGCCCGCTTCGATCTTGGAGAAGTCCAGCGTGTCGTTGACGATGTCGAGCAGGGCGTAGGACAGGTCCAGAATCGTGCGCTGATGGTTGCGCGGCAGCGGGTTGTTTTTCAGGTAGGCTAATTCGGTAAAGGAAATGATGCCGTGCAGCGGCGTGCGGATTTCATGGCTGATGTTGGCGAGGAAACGGCTTTTGGCTTCCGTGGCGGCGTCGGCTGCCTTCATGGCCTGCTGGAGCTCGGTGTTGAGGCGCTGGAGATCCTCGGCCTTGGCGCTTTTTTCCAGTTCGGCGGCCAGCCGCTTGGTACGTTCCTCAACCTTGCGCCGGAGCTGGAAATTCCAGAAAATGATCAGCAGCAGGACGGACAGGACGACTTCAATGCCGAGCAGGCTGGTCCAGAACGTGCGCGGGGGAAGGTGGAGCGACGGCTGGCGGCTGAGCCAGCGGTTGTTGATGAGTTCCCGCTCGGGAGGCTGGATCTGGTACAGGGCTTTGGAAAGGATGCTGTGCAGCTCGGGCCAGTCCGAGCGCACGCCGATGGACAGGCCGCTCTGGGCGGGGATGGTCGAGGTCGCCTGAAGCCGCAGATGCGTGTTGTCTTCCAGCTTGGGCAGGACGCTGGCCTTGTAGTCGACCAGCGCGTCGGAATGCCCGGACATGACCCGGAACAGCCCCTGCAGGGGATTGCTGACAGGGTCCAGGATGATGTCGGGATAACGGTTTTCAAGGTAATTGTGCCAGTAATGCCTGTATACGACGGAAACCCGTTTCCCGGCGAGCTCCTTGAGGCTGGTGGCGTGCTGCGCGTTTTCGTGGATCACGATGATGCCGGGGAGGGAAATATGGGGCCGGGTAAGGAGCAGGTTTGCGTCGACGGCAAGCGTCGGTTCCACCATGGCGAACAAATCCGTCCGCCACTGCTTGGCGTCTTCGAGCGCCGTGGTCCAGTTGGATTGCGGCTCTATGCGGAACTGGATTCCGATGATGCGGGAAAGGAGCCGCAGATAGTCAAGGCTGATGCCCGCATAGGCGTTGAGCTGCTTGGAATCGGACAAAGGGATGAAGGCCGGGGTCATGCTTACGGTAATGACGGGGTGTTCATCTATCCACGTCTGTTCTTTGGGGGTGAACAGCTGAGGCATGGCCGTCATGGGCGAGAGCATACTGATGGACGATTCCAGCGACGGGAGATAGCTGTCGTCCGGCGCGTCTTTCGTGACCAGCAGCACGTGCCCTGTAAACAGGATGAATATGACGAGTATGGTGCCGAGGAAAACAAAAATACGCATAAACGTCTCGCAGAGAAAACGGCTCAGGAAGGAACACCAGTATGGCAGAGATGCGCTGCAAGGTCGAGAGGGCATCTTGTCGTTGCGCCTTCGGTTGACTATGGTGGCGGGGGAGCGTGTTTTCCCGAAGCCCGGCATAGCTATGAGAAGGATGAGACAATGCGTATTGATGAAGTGAAGAGACAGCTTGAGGCTTTTGGCGTTCTTGACGGATACCGCGAGTTCGCCACGTCCAGCGCCACTGTTGAACTGGCGGCCGCCGCAGCCGGATGCGAACCCGGACGCATCGCCAAGACGTTGTCGTTCAAGACGGCTGAAGGGCCTATTGTTATTGTGGTGATGGGTACGGCACGGATCGACAACCGGAAATTTAAGGATCAGTTTAAGGAAAAGGCGAAGTTCCCGCAGGGAGAAGAAGTGGAGTCGCTCATCGGGCACCCCATCGGCGGTGTTTGCCCCTTTGCCGTAAACGAAGGTGTCCGGGTTTTCCTTGACCTCAGCCTTAAGGCCTTCGATCCCGTCTATCCGGCAGCGGGAGCCCCGAACAATGCGGTATGCCTTTCGCTCGCCGATTTGGAACGTGTAACCGGCGGGACATGGGTTGACGTCTGCAAGCAAGAGGCCGAGTAGGCGGCTTTGTTGGCAGGCCCTGCACACGAGAAAAGCCAATCCATATGGATTGGCTTTTCTCGTGTGCAGGGTTGGGGCTTATTCGGTAAGCGTTTTGGGATCAATATTGTACTTGCGGATTTTGGACCATAGGGTGCTTGTGTTCAACCCAAGCAAGCTTGCGGCCCCGTCAGGCCCGGCAATTTTCCCGTTGGCCTTTGCGATGGCCATCTTGATATGGTCTATGATGATCGTGTCAAGCGTGGGGAAGGCATCTCCGCTTGATGAAAGCTCACATTTCTCTTTGATGTTCTTGTTCGCTGAGGGATGTCTTTCCGCAATAAAAGAGTGCTTCAGCGCATTCATGTCGTTATAAAGGAGAATACTGTTGAAGGTATCTATAAGCATCGGCTGTATGAATGAACAGATATCGATATCTTCTTGTGAATATCTGCTTTTTCCGATGCTGTATATGGACATGTAAATATGGATGCCTTCAAGGACATGATGTTTGAGAGGAATATAGATGCTGGAAGACTCTTCGTTGTTGAAAATGCTGTTCCTGAATTCAGAAAAAACGCAGGACTCTTCACCTGTAAAGTTTTTTATGGAATGGACGTCTCCGGTAAAGAAATTATCTTCTACATACATGCGCCTGAGAGTGTCTTCCGGTATGGTAACTTGATCTGGGAAGGGGTTCTTTGAATAGTCAGCATACTCAGCTACCTTAAAGATGGTATCCTTTTCAAAAAAACAAATATATACGGCGGATACAGGCATGTATCGCTTAAAGAAGGAGGCCATTTTCTGCGTAAAGTCCGATATGCAGGAGGATTCAAAAACGGTCGAAAAGAAAACGGAAAAGAGTTCCTCAGACGTATGGTTCATGGTCGCCTCTTTGTCTTTTTATACTGTAGATGTATAAACTCGTATCTTAATAAAACGAAAAGAAAATTGCTTTTCAAGTCTTTTTTGTATTCAATGAAGTAATTCCAGAAGCCTTTTTATATTAAACAAGGAAAAAGGATTGTCAAAACGTTAAATAAAACATATATAAAACTGGCGTTCTATATAAAGTGTCTTGTTGAAAAGTCGTATTGTTTTTATTCTATCTCTATATAACTATTGACGAAATGTATATTTTTCAAAGGATGTCGATGATGATTGCCTCATCAGAGATGAAGAGCAAAACACAATGACAACTCTTTTAATTGATTAATATCTGTCCATAAGATCATTTTTCTAAAAGTTATTTTTTGATGGTGGATCAGGATTGTTCGTTTTGAATGGGAGAACATGACATATTAGCGATTCCATTTGTATAGAAAATGATTCTATATAGTAAATAGACCATACAAATGTAAATGGTGTAGTTATAGTAAAAAAAACTTAATATTACAGATTTATTGTTATATGTTAAGCAATAAAAAATTTGCTTTTGAATAATTTTTATATTTTATAGATAATAATGTTGAATTTAGATTCTAAAATTAAATAAAAGTATTTTTATATGCTAAAAATAGCATTATTTGGTTTTAAAAATTTTATTTAGTCTATATGAATTGTAAATAAAAAATTATATTATATTTCACCATGAAAAAAATGCAATGAATAGGAAAAAGTGCTGGACAGAGATGCAAATTGGGGATGCGTGAGAGGAATGATAAATGTAACGCTACGCGGCGCCGGTTCATGCGTAAAGAAGCATCACTGTCCTTTGGTGAAGGCCCGAGGAAATCACAAGGGCGGCGACAAGAAGGAGACAGGAGAAGATCAGATTCTGGGGGCTAAAACCGGGTGAACCACATTGTTTTTTATGGAATTATTTCGCTTTTCAAAAAAACATACGGCAACACTTGCCCCGTAGCACACTGCGCTCATGCCGGGAGTGCTTCATTTTATTCGGGCAACGCGCAGTAGGCCCTCCCCATTTTCTCCCAGTGTTGTGTTTTTATGATAATATATTGATATTACATTTAAAATAGATGCTGTTGACGGAAAAACAGGATGTGATATTCTCCTAACGTAAACGAACGTTAGGGAAACGTTTCGTCACCGGTGTGGCGCCCAGTCTTCAAAACTGGTGGACGGTCGAAAGGTCGTTGGTAGGTTCGACTCCTATACGTTTCCGCCAAAAAGAATCCCAGAAAGCCCCGCAAAGCCTCAAAAGCCTTGCGGGGCTTTACTTTATCCAAGTTCCATACTCTCCAATGGTCTCACTTGGTATATGGATATACCGTGTTATTTTTGTCGGTATTCTTAGGATATGGAACGGCCGTTGCGGAATCATGCCGTTTCATAAGCCTTTTTGTGGCGAATATCGGTATTCGTTTCAGGATTTTTTCCGATACCGTCAGCGCAAAGAAATACCGTCACGAAACAACCCAATGTCATTTTACGTAAAGCGAAGATTCTGTCCCATCTTGGGCACCACCTCTTTCCGTTCGTCGGGGCGCGGCCTTCTACTCTGGAGCCTGCCGATATTCTGGGTGCCGTCCGCCATAGGGGAGTACGGGGAGCCTTGAGATGGACCACAGGCTTGTTCAGCTTTCCGGGCAGGTGTGCCGGTACGCTCATCCGTGGGATATACGAGATATGGCGCAGCCGCGGTTTTGAATGAAGCGTTGCGTCCCTTGAATCCGCCGGGAACCGCCGCGCCGGGGGCCGTCCTTGTTTGTGCGGCTGCTGGCAGCTTCGGTGCGCTCATCATGAAGATGATCGGCCCAATGTGAACTGTCGGGAACAGAAAAGAGGAAGCCCCCAACCGTGAGGAAGGGGGCCTTGTTGTGTGGGAGGCCGGAAAATTCTAAAACTTCCATTCCACAGCGAGGTTTCCGTAAACGGATGTCTCATCACGGCGGAAAAGTTCGCTTCCGGCGTTTAAGGAGAAAGAGACGTGCTTGTCCGTGTTGAAACGCACGCCCGCGCCGAGGCCAAGGCTGTCGCGGCCCGGGACTTTTATCGTGTTGGAGAAACCCGTGTTGGCCGCGTCCACGAATGAGCCGTGCATCGTGCCCGCCTTGTCGAGCAGTTCGTGGTTCCACGCGGCGGAGGCGTGAGCCTTCCAGGTGGCGTGTTCGCCGAACTGCCTTTCATTCGTGCTCATGCGGACACCGAGGCTGGAGCGCAGCGAGTGGAAGGTTTCGGAATCCAGATGGAGTCGGCTGCCCATACCGTTGTCTTCCGTCAGGGACGGGCGCGACGAGAAGGCGTAGTCCAGCGCGGCGAAGGGCCCGGCCTTGATTGTACCCCAGTCGGCCTCATAGCCGCCGCCCGCACGGACCGAGCCCGAGAACCCGGTCCAGTCCTTGTTGTTTTCGCGGTTGTAGCCGTTGAAGGAAACGGCCCGCTTCATGCGCCAGTTCTCCACGCCCAGACGTCCGATGCCGAAGACGTTCCAGCCATCCCAGTCCGCCGGGGCGTACAGGCCCTGCGCGCCGAGATACAGTCCTTCGCCGCGCAGCTTTCCATTGGTATCGCCGGTCATGGATTGGTGGTTGAACACGACGTGCCCGCCGACGGTCAGTCCGCCGGGGGTGCTCCGTTCCGCACTTCCGATCAGGCCGACGTTCGCGGCGTCGTAGCCGCCCATGCCGCTGCGTCCCGGCTGGTCGAACGTCCCTGCGTAGGGCTGTGCGGAAACATGCCATTCCCCGTCCTTTTGCGGAGCGCGGGAGAATGTGCCGGGAAGAATCAAATCGGAAAGCATACGGTGCATATCGAAACTCGCCAGCGCCGCATTGCCGTAGGCGTCGGGCGAAAGCTGGGAAAGAGCTTTGCGGACGGTGCTCCCGTCAGGTGCGGAGAAGTCCAGCGCCGCGTAGAGGTTGCGCATGTCGTCCCGTACCCCGTCAGCAGAGGAGAGCGCCCGGCCTACATTGGCGGCGTTGCCGTTCGCGGCGTATCGGCTGTAGGCGTCGGCGGCGCGGGAGGAGAGGATTGTGGCCGTCCCGCCTTGAGGTGTGGCGGTCATTTCCAGCGTGGGCGAGTCCAAAAGAAGGTTTGTGGCATAACCTTCCGTCAGGTTTCCGGAAGCCGTGATCGGCGCGAGGGAGAGGCTTCCCGCGTAATAGCCGGGCAGGGGAGCAAGATACAGGGTGCCGTTTACAACGGCGTTCCCGTTGACGGCGAGTCTGTCGGATGTGCCCGAAGCATCGAATTCTGCGAGCAGGCGTCCGGTCGCGGTCTGGCGATAGTCGCCGTTGATCGTAATGGTACCGATGCTATTGCCGGGGGCGACGGTACCCGCGTTGGTGAAGGTGCCGTCTACGGAGACGTAGCCGTTGTCGAGGGCGTTCAGGGTGTACTCGGCATTGCCGCTCAGGGTCGCGCCCTCCCTTACGTTCACATCCAGCACCTCGGCCCGCCCGTTGAAGGACAGCGCGCCGCCGTCTACGGACATCCGGATACTGTGCTTGCCCATGATGTTGCCGTCGTAGCGCAGGCGGAAGTCCGGATCGGGCGCGTCCGTCGCCGAACCGTCGCCCGCCGCCAGACGGCCGAAACTCAGGCTGGTGAGCAGATCGTCGCCGTTGGCGGCCGCTTGAACTTGCTGCACGTCCGAGTTGCCGGGGTTCCAGTCCGAAATGATGTCCCCGCTCAGCGCCGCTCCGTTTACGATGTTGATGTTTTTTACCCAGGCGTTGCGGGAAATGTATATGGCGGCCGCACTCCCGGACAGTGGGCCGCTTACGTCGAAACGCTCCGCAAGCGGGCCTTTCAGTTCGTCGAGCAGATTGTGCTGTTCATAAAGCTGGGTGACGACGTTGCCGGACTCATCCTCTGCTGCTTCCGTCCGGCTTCGGATGTATGAGCCGCGGTATTCGGCGGTCAGGCCGGAGTCCAGGCCGAGCAGGCTGCCGCCGAAGTCGAAGCGCGCACCCACGCCGCCGGTCCCTGTAGCCCGGATTTCTCCCCGGCTGACGACGTTCTGGCCTTTGCCGTAGGCCAGAAGCAGCCCCGTGCCATAGGCGCCGTCGGCGGATACGCGCACTCCGGGGGCGATGCGCAGGGTGTTGGCCTCGCCGTCCACGCGGATTCCGGTTCCGGCTGTGCCGCAGGCCAGCAGATCCGCGGTCTGGGTAATGTCGTTGCCGCTGCCGTAGATATGCAGCCCCACGCCATAGGCCGCGGTGTTGGGCTGACCGGGCAGATACGCCGTGCCGTCGGCGTTGCGGGCAAAATATCCCCGTCCGTTGTCGAGCGTCAGGTTGTCACCGTAAACGGAAAAACCGTAAAAGTTTTTGCGGTCGATCGTATATCCGATGTCCTGAAGCGCGGCGAGTTCGGCTTCCATGAAAACCTGATAGTTGCGGTAGTCCTGATGGCTCATGAGGCTGCGGTCCAGCTCGATGTGCGACAGATCCAGGCTATCCCCCTCAAAGCCTTCTATCGGCAGCCCGCCGTTCAGCGCGCCCGCCAGCACCTCGCTTACATGTGTTCCTTTGAAGAGGACGCCGCTTTCCGTCATCTCGCCGACCGTGAACACGGGGTCGGCCCCCGGCGCGGTTCCCGAGTGGACGACTTCCATGTCGGTTGTGGGGGTGACGCCGTATTGATCGACCAAGTGGCGATCCCAAGGAGAGATCTCGGTATCGAATCCATATACCAGGCTACCGTCATAGCCTTCCCCCATGGTGGCCAAGGAGGAAATGCCCAGGGCATGGCCCATTTCATGGTATAGGGTTCCGACCAGCTCTATGCCGTCGCCCGTGGGCAGGGGCGACGGGATGTCCGGAATGCTGAAATTCATCCTGCCGATCCGGATCTGGGCCGGAGGATTCATGCTTTGATCGCCGATGAGTGCGCCCGCCAACCCGCTGGCCCCTTCCCAAGGAGTCCCGTGCCACGCCGGATTCCCAACGCTTATCGCATCGGCGTTTACCTCGTTCATGGTGCCCACGTTGATGGCGGCGGGCACGGCGTTGTTCGCTCCGGGCCCGAGGATGTCCGCCCAACGTTCCACGGCCTGGGTAACGGCGTCTTTTTGTGCGGCGCTCAACTGCCAGGTGGAGGCTTCCCCTTCCGTTTCCGAAAGGGCGTTGCCGTACTTTTCCCCCTGATCAAAAAAGCGCAGTTGGAACAGGGGGGTGTTTGCGTGGTCGGTTATGATGCGCGTTTCATAGGCCGACGCCTGCGTTTCCCAGAGCAGGAAAACCGCAGCGGCTAATGTCAGGCAGTGGAAAAAACGGTTCCGGGGCATACATTTCTCCTTCCTTAAGAGGCCTTCTTGTTTGTACATAGACCATATTCCTCTAGCCTTCAATGAAGGCTCTTCATATATGTCGAAACGTGTTCAGAGAGTGCGCTTTTTTATGTCTTGCGGCGTTGTGGGGACATATGTGTGAGGAGGGGAAGAAAGGAGGGAGAGGGGAACTGAAATCCCTTTATGGCCTGCCCCGTCGAAATGGCGGCGGTGATTCCATTGACAGAAACAGTTTTGTGTTAGAGCTTGAAAAGCGCTTTTCAGAGAGCCGGTTTTTCATGGAGACTAGACCGAGCCATATGGGTGGAGGCTCCGCCTGTTACCCTTTTCTTTGCCTGATAGGGGCCCTTGCCCTGTTTGATGCCTGCGAAGAGAGGCATGTTCCGAGAGTTTCAGCTGAAAAAGACTGGGAGGGGATTATGTCGGATCATCCTCGCACTCATCAGAATGCGATCTTGAGAACCTATGCCGGGCTTCTGTTGATTTCGATTTGCGTTTATACGCTGATGTATGCTCCGCAACCCATGTTCAACTCGGTGAGCAGGGATTTCGGTGTGGACAAAGGCTCCACGGGGCTGCTCGTCAGCGTGTTCATGCTGTCGCTCGCCATCTCGCCTCTCTGCGTGGGGATGCTGCTCAGCCGTATCGGCGTGCGGCGTGCCATTCTGGGGGCTTCCCTCCTGCTCGGTATAAGCGGCGTGGGGATCTGGTTTGCCCCGTCCTTTCTTGTCCTTCTCGGCATCCGCGCTTTACAGGCATTGCTGGTTCCGGTGGTGCTCACAGCCGTCATGTCCGGCATTGCTGTCATGTTCCGCCATCTTGATCTCAACCGTGCGCTTGCGGGCTATGTGACCTCCAATCTTGTCGGTTCGCTGTGCGGCCGAATTATCGGAGGCTGGGCTGCGCAGATGTTCGGATGGCGTGCCACGCTCGCCGTTATCTGTTTTTTCTTTTTCCTTGTCCTCCTCTTCATCCGAAGCATTCCGGAAATGCGCAACGCCAGTGCGCGCCTCCACAGCCCACGTGAATACCTCGCCGTTTTCAGGGGCAGGGGGGTCCCCAGTCTCTTTTTCGCCGAAGCCTGCGGTATCTTTGTCTTCGCCGCCATCGGCAACCTCATCCCTTTTCGTATGGCGGAACTCGGGCAGGGCCACTCCGAGGGGCTCATCGGACTCATGTATTTCGGGTATTCCGTCGGCCTTGTCGCTTCGTTGTCCCTTGCGCCGCTCATGCGCGTATTTAAAACACCAACAAGGCTTATTCTTTTCGCTTCCGCCGTCTATGTCGTCTCCTGTCTCACGCTTGCGGTCCCTTCCCTTTGGGCCTTGTTCGGCGGGCTATGGCTCATAGCCTTTGGGGAGTTTGTCGTCCATTCCATCAGCCCCGGCCTTATCAACCATCAGGCCATGCTCTCCGGTCATGGCGACCGCGGTATGGTCAATGGGCTTTTTCTTTCCTGTTATTATTTCGGCGGGCTTCTCGGCTCCTACATTCCCGGAGCTCTCTATTCGGGGTTCGGCTGGTTTGCCTGCTACCTCTGTATTCAACTCGTCCAGGTTGCCGCGTTTTTCGTTCTGTTCAGACTGAACCGGACGGCACCTGACTTGCGGTAGGACGGCCAGCCGGTTTTCCATCTCCGGGATGCCACGGCTAGGGCCCGCCCGCCTTCACATGTTTCGGCTCCGACGCGGCTGTTGACATGTCCGGGGCCTTGTGCTTCCTCTAACGATAGGAGACGTTTTTTGCTGGAACGGGGCTTCTGCCCTGCGGAAGAGGGGAGAAAGGATGAGCAGCGTATATCGTATCGAGAATGAGGGGGAAATCGGCCCGCTGGGCCGGCGCGGTATCGAATTGACCCACGAGATCATGTATCGGCATTATCGACGCGATGAGGACTTTGTCTACGCGCAGATGGCAGAGGGCGTCACGTGGATCGGGCCTTCACGCGCCCAGTACACCACCGGCGTGGACAAGCTCAGGGAGCTCTTGCAGATCGAGCAGCTTGTCACCTTCACGATGGAGCAGGAAACCTATCAGGTCGCCTATGAGGATGAGCATACCTGTCTCATCTTCGGTTGTTATACGGTTACTTCCGATGAGGAAACCGGCCTGTTCATACGTACCCTGCAACGGGTATCCTTCTTTTATCGGTTGATTGGCGACCATCTCCATGTCGTGCACATGCATCTGTCCCACCCTTATGAAGTCGTGGATTCGGACGAAGTGTTCCCGTTCCGGTATGGAAAGGATGCCTTCGACTATATCCAGCGGACGCATCAGATGGCCTTTACGGACAGCCTGACCGAACTCGGCAACCGCAACGCCTACGAGACGAGCTGCGTGAGGATGGCCCATGATTTCGACTCGGTGCGTTCCCTGTGCCTCATCCTGTTCGATCTCAACGGCATGAAACGGGTCAACGATACATGGGGGCACCTCGCCGGGGATCGGCTCCTTAGGGATTTCGCCTCGCTCCTGCGGGAAACCATGCCTCCCGCCGCCAAATTGTACCGCTACGGCGGGGACGAATTCATTGCCGCCTTGCACGAGGTTTCGCTTTCCGATGTGAAAAAGTGCCAGCAAAAGTTGGAACAACGTATCGCGCGCTACAATGAGGAAAACGAAATACATTTGAGTGCCGCTTGGGGACATGCCTTTTTCAATCCGGAAACGGATCACGGCCTTTCGGAAATCGTCAAGCGGGCGGATGTCATGCTCTACGCCATGAAGCGGGCCATGAAACAGGCCGCCGAGAGCACAAGCTGACGGGCCCTTGGCCCCCTGTGTCCTTACGGGTTCGTGTTCCCCTTGGGCCGCGTGATGAAGGTTTCAGGCCAACATCAAGAGGGCTTCCATAAAGGGGACAAGGGAAAACCTTCAAAATTGAGGCATGACGCCAGAAGCCCCGGCAGGAGAGAGTCCGCCGGGGCTTTTCGTTTATGTGGTGCGGCGGGCGGTTTCGTCCATCCGGCGGAGTTCGTGTTTTGTGGACTGTCCCACGAAGGGGAAGGGCAGGATGTCACGGGTGAGGACGAAGGCGCGTTGCCGGTTCCCGGCGGCATTGGTACGGGCGTCCGGGGAAGGCCGCAGCCGCAAAGCCCGGTGAGGATAGGGCTGGACTGGCTATGCATCGCAGGCGAGGTTCAGTCTGTGTAAAGGGGCGGGTTCTCTCTCTCTCTCTCT
>QWCN01000879.1_pt1 | contig 58821 bp, 52 predicted proteins | sample 1972711 | NCBI WGS metagenome assembly QWCN01 (sample SAMN09866707, study PRJNA288562) | Human gut metagenome isolate term1_stool, whole genome shotgun sequencing... | isolation source: gut | host: Homo sapiens | place: USA: California
CCTCCTTCTCGAAAAACTCACCGTGCGTTTTTCAAGTTTTGGGATATTATCTCACATCCTTGGCCGGGATTCTAGGCGGGTGATTATTGTGCACTTACTACCTATGAGATTGTAGCCTTCGCCGGTCTCTTTTTTATTTCATCGGACAATTCCGCAAGATCTCCTTGGCCGCTGCTTCATAGGCCGTCAGATCGTTGGCTTTGCGGATGGCCTTCAGGGGCCGCTCCACCTCCTCGAACCGCTCGTTGAGGTAGTTCCACAGCTCCCGCATCCGGTGCAGCACCGGCGGCATACCGCTGAGCCGCTGGCGATAGCCCTCCAGCAGTCGGTCGTGATACTGCTCCAGCTCCTGCCGGGCGGCTCCCGCGCCGCCCCGGAGCCGCCGTCCCAGTGCGGGATCGGCCATCAGTCCCCGCCCAACCATCACTGTGTCCACCTGAGGATACCGTCCTTGGAACGCCGCCACATCCGCCGCCGTGAACAGGTCGCCGTTGTACACCAGCCGCCCCGGATATACCGCCAGCGCCCGGTCAAAGGCGTCCTGATGCACCGTACCCTTATAGAACTCCTTCTGGATCCGGGGGTGTACGATCAGCTCGTGGATGGGGTAGTGGCCGTACAGCGCCAGCAGCGCTTCCCACTCCTCCGGATCGTTCTTTCCGATGCGGGTCTTGATGGACACCCGCATATCCGGCAGACTGTCAAATATCTCGTCCAGACACCGCTCCAGCTCCTCCGGATAGGCCAGCAGGCCGGAGCCCTTCCGCTTAGCCGTCACCGTCCCGGAGGGGCACCCCAGGTTGAAGTTGACCTCGCCATAGCCCCGCGCCTGCAATTCCCGCGCCGCCCACACGAAGTGGTCGCCCCGGTTGGTCAGCAGCTGGGGCACGGTGTCCGGCTCGCCCTGTATCTCGTCCAGCTCCTTCCGCTGGAAGCACAGGTTGGCGTTGGGGGACAGAAACGGCGTGAAATACTTGTCCACACCGCCGAAGATCGTCCGGTGAGCCTGCCGCCACAGATAGGTGGTCAGCCCCTCCATAGGCGCGGCGTACAGCGTGATATCGGCCATTGCGTTTTTCCTTTCTTATGCAAAGATCGTCCAGATTAGCTTGCTGACAATGTGCAGCACCGCGTGGCTGAGCATGGCGTACTGGATACCGTACCTCCGGTACAGCCGCCCGAACACCAGGCCGAACCCGCCGTTCAGCAGGAAGCACCGCACCAGAACCGGCGGCGTCAGCGTGCCGAAAATGCCCACTGTGGCAGGCAGATGCCCCGCCGCGAACAGCAGCGCCGCCAGCACGTTAGCCGCCACGATCACCCGGGTGGGCGGCTGCTTCTCCCGGCGGAAGAACAGCCTCCACCCCAGAAATGCCAGCAGGCTCATGAGGAACAGCCGCATGAACAGCTCCTCCATCACGCCGCCGTAGAGGATGGCGGACAGCCAGCCCCACACCGTCAGCCCCGCCGCCGCGCTGGTCTGCACCGCCGTACCCGGCAGCCACACGCCGAACGTCCAGTAGTCCAGACTGAACAGCAACCCCAGCGGGAGCGATACCGCCAGCGTCCGCAGCAGCGGACGCTTTTCCAGCCGGAAAGGCCGCATCAGCCCCAGCTTTTCCGCCAGAAGATACCCGAAAAAGCCGCACACGGCGGCGTAGACCACCGTCTGCGCCGTGCCCACAGCCAGCAGCACCGCCGTGCTGCCCAGCTGGGCCAGCATGGCCGCCAGCGTGGCCGGATCGTACAGCGCCAGCTGATAGCGGATCACCAGATAGCCTGCCGCCGCGGCGACAGGCAGCAGCGCCAGCGTGAACCGCAGGGGCGCACGGTATTGGGTCAGAAATTTCCTCATACCCCGTCACCTCCCAGCGTCTCCACACAGAAGCCGTGATAACCGCAGCAGCCGCACGTCAGCTTCCGGGCCGACGGCGTGTGGCGGGCGAAGAACGCCTCCTTCAGCGCCGGGCGGAACACCGTGTGGCACTGGGGACACAGGTAGGCCACCCGCCGGAAATAGTACCGACTGATCAGAATGCCAAAGGGAACCGACAGCAGCAGATAGACCGCGCAGGGCCACCAGACACCGGTGACGATCCACAGCACAACGCCCGTCACCTCCAACAGCGACATGGGCAGTCCCGCCAGCAGCATGACGGTGTGCACCCGTTTCAATTGTGTGCGTCGCTCCATCAAGTACGCTATGTCGCCGATGGATTCCACCGAGAACTGCTCCTGCTGCCGCACCTGCCGCCGCAGCTCCTCCAGCTTTTTCAGCCGGGACTGGCTCTGAGCCAGCTGGCGGCGCACCTCCTGCTCCTGCTGCTCCAGCAGCAGCTGGATGACCCGCCCCGGCTCCTCCTCGGCCAGCAGCTGGCCGATAGCGTCGATGGGCAGCCCCATGTCCCGCAGAAAGCAGATGATCCGCAGCTGCCGCAGGTCGTCGTCGGTATACAGCCGCCGTCCGCCCTCGGACAGCTCACTGGGACTCAGGATGCCCCGGGTGTCGTAGTACTGCACCGTCCGCACCGTGACGCCGCACAGCTTGGCCAGCTCTCCCGTGGTGTATTTGGACATAGCGTTTCACCTCCTTACAGGGGGTAGTGTAGCATATGACGCAGCGTCATGAGCAATACCCAACGCAGCGTTATGAGGGAAATTTCTGAAATTTGGATGCCGCTATGCCTGAAAAAGATATTTCGCGCTCCGGCGCGACCTACTTTTGTCAACAGTGACAAAAGTAGGCAAAAGCACCGGAAGGAACCTCCGGTTCCTTCACTTCCGAGCGCGCTATGTTCTGTGCGGACTTGTGATTGCATACCACACGTTCACGTGAAATTTCCTTTTTCGCTTCGTTGTCGAATCGTCTCTGCTCCGGCGCCGCTGCCGCTGATGCCTGCGTTGAACAACATTTACGGCTCTCTTGTGCGGCGGGGTGTAGTCACCCGCCCTACGACTGGCTACCGATAGAATTTTGTAGGGCGCGATGCCCACATCGCGCCGCCGAACAACGCTTTTGGTTCTACCGTTGAGAGCATGAGCGGCAGCGGCGCAAGACGGAAGTCAATACGTCGGGGCGTTAAGAAAACATGCCGGTGGCATGTTTTTAGCCTCCGATCTCGGCGGCTATGCCGCCGTAGCATCCATCTGGATTTACACCGCAAAACTTGAACCGGTGCAATAGCTTACGCGGTATAGCGTGCGCGGATTCTTAAACCGCAGGTTTAAGCTGTTTTTTTAGTCACTTTTGGAACAGTGGCCAAAAGTGACCCGCGCCGGGGCGCGGAACCCCCCTCGCCCCGGAGGGCGAAACCTCCTCTATGCACTTACAGCGCATCCACATACCGGCACGCCGCCAGTCCCGCCACCGCGCCGTCGCCTACGGCGGTGGTCAGCTGGCGGACGGACTTCACCCGCCCGTCGCCGGCGGCAAACACGCCGCCGCAATCGGTCAGAGTGTCCTCCCCCGCCTGATAGTAGCCGCCTGCGGTGTTCACCAGCGCTGCGAAGGGGGCGCTCTGGGGCTGCTGCCCCACGGCGGCAAACAGACCCTCCACCGCCAACTCCTTTTCTTCTCCGGTTTTCGCGTCCTTCACCGTGATCCCGGTCAGCTCGCCATTGGCCGCATGCAGCGCCTCCACCGTGTGACTGTAGAGAATGGTGATGTTCTCCCGGTTCTCCACCTGCCGCACCAGACGATCCTCGCCCCGGAACTGATCCCGGCGGTGGATCAGCGTCACATGGCGGCAGCTGTTGGCCAGAAACAGCGCGTCCTGCAGGGCGGTGTCACCGCCGCCTACCACCGCCACATCACGGCCGGTGTAGAAGGCGCCGTCGCACACGGCGCAGTAGGACACGCCGCAGCCCACCAGCTCCTCCTCGCCGTCAAGACCCAGATGGCGGTGAGCCGCACCGGTAGCCAGCACCACCGCCTTGCAGCGCTGCTCGCCGCTGGTGCACTGCACGGCAAAGCCCTCGCCGTCACGGGAAAGCCCCGTGACCTCGTCGTAAAGGATCTCCACGCCCAGCGCTTCCACCTGCTCGGTGAGCTTCTGGGCAAAATCCGCGCCGGATAGGGCGGGAACGGCGGGATAGTTCTCCACCAGCGGAGAGTATACGATCTGGCCGCCGGTGTTTTCCCGCTCTGCCACGGCCACGGTCTTGCCTGCCCGCGCGGCGTACAGCGCCGCCGTCAAACCGGCGGGCCCGCCGCCGACTACGATAATATCATACATAGAGCTTGCCTCCTTATGTTGTTGGGGGGATGGATAATAAGCCTCCCTCTGATGAGGGAGGTGTCTCGGCGCAAGCCGAGACGGAGGGGGAGACGGTAGCTCACTGCAACGCCGGTCTCTCCCCCAGTCACCTTCGGTGACAGCCCCCTCGTCAGAGGGGGCCTATGTATTGCGCCTTTTGCAGTATTTTCTTCACTTCCGGAAAAAGCCCCCTAGAAGGGGGCTTTTCGGTATCATATGAGAACCTTTGCAGCTCAGTCGTTATACTCCGCGATGAACTTCCGCACCGCGCCGAGACCCACGTACTTGTCCTCCTCGCTGCCTACCACCAGCGTGGGAGCCTGACGGATGCCAAGGCGTGCGGCCTCCTCGCCGTTCTCCTCCGCCAGCAGGCGGGTGAAGGGGATACCGGCCTCGGTCAGCAGCTTTTCCGCCTGCTTGCAGTTGGGGCAGGTGCGGGTGGCGAACAGCTTTACTTCGCCGTGGGCGTTGTTGGCCGCTTCCGCCACAGGGGCGGCAGGCTGCTCTGGCTTCACCTCGGGGTGCAGCACGCCCTGATGGGTCAGATGGGAGTGGCCGATATCGTAGACCTTACGATCCTTGAACTCCTGCGCCTTGCCGTCGTTCCAGTTCTGCACCGGGCGGTAGTAGCCGGTGATGCGGCTGTAGATCTCGGTGCGTTCGCCGCACTCGGGGCAGACAGACACCTCGCCGGACAGATAGCCGTGGTTCTTGCACACGGAATAGGTGGGGGACAGGGTGTAATAGGGCAGCTTATAGTTCTCGGCGATCTTACGCACCAGCTGAGCCGCCGCCTTCCAATCCGGCAGCTTCTCGCCCAGGAAGGCGTGGAACACGGTGCCGGAGGTGTACAGGGTCTGCAAGTCGTCCTGCACGTCCAGCGCGGAGAAAATGTCCTCCGTGTAGCCCACAGGCAGGTGGCTGGAGTTGGTGTAGTAGGGGGTGCCGTTCTCGTTGGCGGTGATGATGTCGGGATAGTGCTTCTTGTCGTGCTTGGCGAAGCGGTAGGTGGTGGACTCGGCAGGGGTGGCCTCCAGGTTGTACAGGTCGCCGTACTGCTCCTGATAGTCGCTGAGACGCTCCCGCATGTGGTTCAGCACGTCCTTGGCGAAAGCCTGCGTCTCGGGATGGGTCAGATCCTTCCGCAGCCAGTTGGCGTTCAGACCCACCTCGTTCATGCCGATCAGGCCGATGGTGGAGAAGTGGTTGTCGAAGGTGCCCAGATACCGCTTGGTGTAGGGATACAGGCCGGCGTTCAGCAGCTTGGTGATAACGGTGCGCTTGGTTTTCAGGGAACGGGCGGCAATGTCCATCAGCTTGTCCAGTCGGGCATAGAAGTCGGCCTCGTTCTCCGCCAGATAGGCGATGCGGGGCAGGTTGATGGTGACCACGCCCACGGAGCCGGTGGACTCGCCGGAGCCGAAGAAGCCGCCGGACTTCTTCCGCAGCTCGCGCAGGTCAAGGCGCAGGCGGCAGCACATGGAGCGCACGTCGTTGGGCTCCATATCGGAGTTAATGTAGTTGGAGAAGTAGGGCGTGCCGTACTTGGCGGTCATCTCAAACAGCAGCTTGTTGTTCTCGCTCTCGCTCCAGTCGAAGTCGCGGGTGATGGAATAGGTGGGAATGGGGTACTGGAAGCCCCGGCCGTTGGCGTCGCCCTCAATCATGATCTCGATGAAGGCCTTGTTCACCATGTCCATTTCCTTCTGGCAGTCGCCATAGGTAAACTCACGCTCCCGGCCGCCCACGATGACGGGCTGATCCACCAGATCGCGGGGCACGGTCCAGTCCAGGGTGATATTGCTGAAGGGGGCCTGCGTACCCCAGCGGGAGGGGGTGTTGACGCCGTAAACGAAGGACTGGATGCACTGCTTGACCTCCTTCTGGGTCAGGTTGTCCACCTTGACAAAGGGAGCCAGATAGGTATCGAAGGAGGAGAACGCCTGCGCGCCCGCCCACTCGTTCTGCATGATGCCCAGGAAGTTCACCATCTGGTTGCACAGGGTGCTCAGATGGCTGGCGGGGGAGGACGTGATCTTGCCGACCACGCCGCCCAGACCCTCCTGGATCAGCTGCTTCAGGCTCCAACCGGCACAATAGCCGGTCAGCATGCTCAGATCGTGCAGGTGCAGGTCGGCGTTGCGGTGCGCCTCGGCCACCTCGGGGTCATAGATCTCGCTGAGCCAGTAGTTGGCGGTGATAGCGCCGGAGTTGGACAGGATCAGACCGCCCACGGAATAGGTAACGGTGGAGTTCTCCTTCACCCGCCAGTCGTTGATCTGCAAATAGTTGTCCACCAGATCCTTGTAGTTCAGCAGAGCGCTGCCCACGTTGCGGACCTTCTCCCGCTGCTTGCGGTACAGGATGTAGGCCTTGGCCACGTCAGCGTAGCCCGCCTCGCTCAGCACCTTTTCCACACAGTCCTGAATATCCTCAACGGCCACCAGCTCGTCCTTGATCTTCGGCTCGAACTCCGCCGTGACCCGCAGGGCCAGCATGTCCATGACGCTGGGATGATACTGCTTGCCCATGGCGTCAAAGGCCTTGGTAATGGCAGAGCTGATCTTGGCGATGTCAAATTCAGCGATGGTTCCGTCTCGTTTCGTCACCCGGTACATGTGATGATCCTCCTTCTCTCGTATGCAGCGCCCGTGAGGGCGGAAAATAAAATGGCATGCAGCTTGTGGGGCTGCATTTCCAAGTATACCACATATATGGGTCTTGTCAAGGCAAAAAACCTATATCTGGTATATAAGATTTTTTAATAATCACAAGATATGGGCATGGCCGTCCTTGGAACAGCCATGCCCATTGTGTCGTATTTCCCAGCGTTGCCGCGGTTTACAGCGGCCCGCCGCTTTTCGTGGGATTGTTGCTGCGGCCCAGCAGATAGTCGGTGCTGACGTGGTAATACTCCGCCAGCTTGATCAAATGTCGCACCGGCAGCTCATTGGCGCCCCGCTCGTACCGGGCGTACATGGTCTGGGACGTGCCCAGCACATCGGCAATCTCCTGCTGTGTTTTGTCGTGATCCTCCCGTAGATCACGCAATCTGCGCTGATACTCCATGCTGCACGCCCCCTCTCATGCAACATTTTATCCAGTAAATATATTTACTATTGATTTTAGTAAATATATTTACTAAAATAGAGCTAAAAAGGAGGGAGACTATGCCGGATTATCGCAAGATGTATTTGACGCTGTTCGACGCGGTGAAGCGCACCCTGGAAGTGCTGGACGCCCCGGAGCAGGACACGGCCCTTGCCAAAGACCTGCTGATCGCGGCCCAGCAGACCTGCGAGGATATTTACGTGGACACCGCGGAGGGGTGATATTCCATCGGCGGGCGGGCAGAGTCGCCCGCCCCTACAGCGGTATAACATGCCCGCCTCGTCTATCGTGCGGCGGGGTGAGGTCACCCCGCCCTACAAAGCGGTACGGTATAACCTTTCGTAGGGCGGCATGACCACATGCCGCCGTGCCGGGCTTACGCCCTCTCCGCAGCAACATACAAAAAGCTTCTGTACCCCCGCAAAAAAATACGCCTGACCCACCGGTCAGGCGTATTTTTGTCGTCAGATGTTACTCGCCCAGCTGATGCTCGATCAGCTCACTCAGCGCGTCCACGGCGGCGTTCTCGTCACTGCCGTCGGCGATCAGGGTGATGGTGGTACCCTTCACGATGCCCAGACTCAGCACGCCCAGCAGGCTCTTGGCGTTCACGCGGCGTTCTTCCTTTTCCACCCAGATGCCGCTCTTGAACTCATTGGCCTTCTGAATAAAATAGGTGGCGGGTCTGGCGTGCAGGCCAACCTCGTTATTCACGGTAACTTCCTTTGTATACATTGTCCGTTCTCCTTCACGTCAGAATCTCGGCCCCTACGCCGATACTCACACTATTACTATTATATCGAAACGGTGGCATAATGCAATAGCTATTCCCACAAAATATCAACGCCCACCAAGGAAAATGAGTGTGAAAACTGTCATATCCGCCAAAAGACGACTTATTTCAGCTCCACCACCGTGACGCCGGCCTCGCCCTCGCCATAGCGGCCCAGCCGAAAGGACTTCACCGCCCGGTTCCGCTTCAGCATCTCGTGCACCGCCTTGCGCAGCGCGCCGGTACCCTTGCCGTGGATGATGGTCACGGTGCCCAGTTTGGCCATGACGGCGGCGTCGATGTAGTTCTCCACCACGCTCTCGGCCTCCAGCGTCTCCATGCCACGAATGTCCAGCTCCGATGCGGCACGGGCCGCCAGTTGAATTTGCGGCGACACGTTTTTTCGCTGGGCGGCAGTCGCCTGCTTCTTCCGCTTTTCGATCTCCTCGGCGGATTCCAGCAGCCGCACCTGTCCGGCCTTCACGGTCATTTTCATCTTTCCGGCCTGCAGCAGCATAGAGCCGTCGCCGTTGACGTTCAGCACCGTGGCGGCGGTTTTCACTCCCGCCAGCTCCACCAGATCGCCCACGGCGATGGGGCGGCTGGGCGCAGGTGCTTCCGGTTCCTGATCCCGGCTGTGCAGCACCGCCTCCGCCTCCTTCAAGTCGTGGCGGATGGCGGCCTTGGCGTCGTTCACTTGCTGGAAGTTGGCGGCGCGGGTCTGCTGCTTCCGCAGCTCCTCCAGCTGGGCAAAGATCTCCTCCGTTTTCTGCTGAGCCTCCCGCACGATGCGCTTGGCCTCGGCCTCGCCCTTGGCCCGGGCGTTCTCCTTGGCCTTTTCCATCTGCTCCCGGAAGATACGTGCCTTGCGGGCGTCCTCCTCACGCTGCTGCCACAGGCGGTTGGCCTCGGTCTGGGCCTTTTCCAGCCGTTGCCGCTTCTCCTCCAGCTGGGCCAGCACGTCCTCAAACCGGAGGGATTCGCTGTCCATCTGGGCCTTGGCGTCGGCGATAACGCTCTCGTCCAGTCCCAGCCGCCGGGAGATGGCGAAGGCGTTGGACTTGCCGGGGATGCCCACCAGCAGACGGTAGGTGGGCCGCAGCGTCTGCACGTCGAATTCGCAGCTGGCGTTCTCCACTCCCGCCGTGGTCATGGCGAAGGTTTTCAGCTCTGCGTAGTGGGTGGTGGCGGCGATCAGCGCGCCCTTTGACCGGGCGTGCTGGATAATGGCGATGGCCAGCGCCGCCCCCTCCACCGGGTCGGTGCCCGCGCCCAGCTCGTCGAACAAAATCAGGCTGTCGTCGTCCGCCTGCCGCAGAATTTCCACCGTGTTGGACATGTGGGCGGAGAAGGTGGACAGGCTCTGCTCGATGGACTGCTCGTCGCCTACATCCGCCAGAATCCGGTCAAACACCCGCACCGTCGACCCGCTGTCGGCGGGAATGTGCAAGCCGCACTGGGCCATCAGGCATAAAAGCCCCAGGGTTTTCAGCGTCACCGTCTTGCCGCCGGTGTTGGGGCCGGTGATCACCAGCGTGTCGTAGTCGCCGCCCAGCTCCACCGTCACCGGCACGGCCTTGGCCTGATCCAGCAGCGGATGCCGCGCCCGCTTCAGCGATATCGCGCCCCGCCGCACCACCTCCGGGCGGCTGGCGTTCATGGTGTAGCTCAGCTGGGCCCGGGCAAAGATCATGTCCAGATGCACCAGCATGTCATAGTCCAGCAGGATGTACTCCATGGCGTCGGCGCACTGTGCGGAAAGCTCCCGCAGAATGCGCTCGATCTCCTTTTCCTCCCGGGCCTCCAGCTCCTTCAGCTCGTTGTTGGCCTGCACCACCCCCATAGGCTCCACAAACAGCGTGGCACCGGAGGAGGAAATGTCGTGTACCAGTCCCGGCAGGCTGCCCTTGCATTCCGCCTTCACCGGCACCACAAACCGCCCGTCCCGCTGGGTGATAAGGGCCTCCTGCAATACCTTGGCGTAGGAGGGGGAGGAGATGATCTTCTGCAAAATCTGCCGTCCCTTGCTGGCGGCGATCCGCATTTTCCGCCGGATATCCGTCAGCTCGGCGCTGGCGGTGTCGGCGATGGCCTCCTCGTCCAGAATGGCCCCGTGGATGCGATCCTCCAGATATTTGTTGGTGTGCAGGGCGCTGAAAAACCGGTCGATGGCCGTGGCCTCGCCCTTGCGCTCCTCGTCATATTCATAGACTCGCCGGGCCGCCGTCAGCAGTCCCGCAATGTTCAGCAGCTCCCGGGTGTTCAGCATGCCGCCCCGGTCGGCTCTCGCCAGCGGCTCGGACACGTCCTTCACCCCGGAAAAGCTGGGGGAGCCGTACAGTCCCAGCCGCTCCTTGGCGGCGTCCGTCTCGTCTAAAAGCCGCAGCACCTCCTGCCGCGCTGTGGCGGGCATGATATGGCGGCTCTTTTCCCGCGCCGCCTCGCTGACGGCCTTGGCCGACAGCATTTCCAATACCGCCGGCAGCTCCAGCGTCCGTATGGATTTTTCAAATAATTCACTCATATCGTTGTATCCTTGGTCAATACCTCTTTTGTTGGTAAACGTAATATTTATGCGGCGCAATGCAACGGCTTCTTGTACCCATTCGTAGGGGCCGGCGTCCCCGACGGCCCGTTTTGGGGAATTTCGCGCTCCGGGGCGAGTTACTTTTGCCCCTGGCGGCAAAAGTAACCAAAAACGCCACTTAAACCTGCGGTTTAAGAATCCGCGCACGCTATGCCTTGTTTTTAATTTGACACCATATACCACGCGTTCACAGAACATTGTGATTATCGTTGTGTATGACGAATCGACTTCCCTCTTGCGCCGCTGCCGCTCATCTTCTCAACGGTAGAAACAGAAGCGTTGTTCGGTGTAATGATTAGCGGCAGCGGCACAGGAGCAGAGACGATTCGATAACAAAACGAAAAAGGAAACCTCATGCGAACGTGTGGTATATGGCCGCAAATTTGTGTAAGGGCGTAGCGCGCCCGGAGGTGAAGGAACCGGAGGTTCCTTCCGGTGCTTTTGCCTACTTTTGTCACTGTTGACAAAAGTAGGTCGCGCCGGAGCGCGAAACATTCCCCCTCCCCGCCGGGGCGCGGACACCCCCTTACTCCTCCTCCGCCAAAAACGCCTTATAATAATCCAGCGTCCGGAAGCCCCGCTCCAGCTGTACCGCGCAGAACGCCTCTCCCGCCCGATCCAGCATCCGCAGCCCGTTTTCATCCAGCGAAAAGCTGTACAGCTTCTTGGGCGGGCAATAGAGGATGTACCGCAGCGCCTGCACCGCGCCCTCCGTCAGCGGCAGGCTCAACCCGCCGCCAGTGCGGCAGGCGCCGCACCGCAGCACTCCCTGCATCACATCCAGCATGGGAGCCTCTGGCGATTCCCGCCCGCATACGGCGCAGCCGTCTGCCAGCGGGGCGAAGCCCGCCTCTGCCAGCAGCCGCCATACAAACGCGGTTTTCACCAGCCGGTTGGGCTTTTCCAGCATCCCCAGCGCGAACAGGGCGTTCAGCAGCAGCGGCAGCATGTCCGCCGCCGCCATGGCGTCCTGACACACCGCCTCGGTCAGCTCCGCGAAATAGGCCGCCAGCGCCAGCTTTTCAATGTCCTGCCGCACGCCGTCAAACAGCTCGATGGTGCTGGCCTCCGCCAGATAGTACCACTCGCCCTTCCGCCGCAGCGTCATCTCGTCATAGGCCAGCAGCTGGCAGGCGGCGGTATATTTGCTGCGCCGGCTCCTTGCGCCCTTGGCAATGACGCTGATACGGCCCAGCTCCGGCGTCAGCACCGTCAGTATCTTGTCTGATTCCTTTGTCTCCGTCTCCCGCAGGACAAGGCCCGCCGTCACGAATGTTCCGTTGTCCACGCCTCGTCCTCCGTGCCTTTCGCCATCAGCCACGCCTCCGGCGCACCGGTGTCCCAAAACAGCTCCCAGTAGTCCACAGTCCTCACCTCATGCCTAGCATGACGCGAAAGCCCCGGTTTCATGTCTGGTAATTTACTCCTCGTTGAAGCCCTGACTTCTGATGAAGTTCACATTGTCTCGCCAGTTTGCCCCACGCTGTCTCCGACAGAGTGGGGACCCCGATTTGATTGCTTAACGGCGGAAATGAATTCCGCCTTGCAGAATTCTGCGAATTCACGCCGCAAGCGGCGGCTCGCTCCCGCTCGCAGGAAAACTGGCCGAACTGCCCGTGTTCTCAAAAGCTCATTCCTCGTTATATCCCTGACTTCTGATGAAGTTCACATTATCACGCCAGTTTTCCTTTACCTTCACCCAGGTCTCCAGATACACCTTGGCGCCCATGAATTTCTCAATATCCTGCCGGGCCAGGGTGCTGATGCGCTTCATCATGTCGCCGTGCTTGCCGATGATGATGCCCTTGTGGCTGGCTTTCTCACAGTAGATGGTCACATCCAGATCGATGATCCCGCTGTCCCGCTCAGAGAACCGCGTCACCTCCACCGCTGTGCCGTGGGGGATCTCCTTGTCCAGACATTGCAGCATCTTCTCCCGCACGATCTCGGCGCAGACCTGCGCGTCGGGCTGATCGGTGGTCATGCCGTCGGGGAACAGCTGCGGCCCCTCTTGCGCGTATTTTTGCAGCTGCTCCAGCAGCTCGTCCAGTCCGTCGCCTGTCCGGGCGGAGATGGGGATAATGGCGTCAAAGCCGCTGTACACCTCGTTGTACGCGGCAATCACCGCCAGCAGATCGTCCTTTTTCTCCACTGTGTCCACCTTGTTGATGCACAGCACCACCGGTAGCTGCTCCTCCTCAATGCGCCGCAGCAGGATGCGCTCCGGCTCGCCCACGTGGGCGATGGGCTCCACCAGCAGCAGCGCGCACTCCACGGCACTGAGACTTTCCCGCACCACTTTTACCATGTAGTCGCCCAGACGGCTGCGGGGCTTGTGCAGACCCGGCGTGTCCAGCAGCACGAATTGCGTGTCGCCCCGGTTCACAACGCCGTAGATCCGGTTTCTCGTGGTCTGGGGTTTCTTGGACACGATGGCGATCTTCTCGCCCACCAGGGCGTTGGTCAGGCTGGACTTGCCCACATTGGGCCGTCCGCACACGGTGATCATTGCAGTTTTCGTAATGTTCATTCAGGTGATCCTCAACTTTCTTTTGTTTGAGCAATGTTTTTGGAGAGTTTCGCTCTCCGGAGCGACCTACTTTTGCCAATAGCGGCAAAAGTAGGCAAAAGCGCCAGAAGGAACCTCCGGTTCCTTCACCTCCCGGCGCCGCTGCCGCTGATGCCTACGCCGAACAGCGCTTTGGCGCCTACCGTTGAGAATGTGAGCGGCAGCGGCGCAAGAGGGGCAGACGATTCGTCATACGTAACGATAACCACCGGGTTCTGTGAACGCGCGGTAAAAGGTATCAAATATGAGCGTAGGCATAGCGTGGGCGGATTCTTAAACCGCAGGTTTAAGCTGTCCTTTTGGGTACTTTTGGGACAGCGGCCAAAAGTACCTCGTGGCCGCAGCCACGAAACTTTCTTACCTCTCCAATCCCAATTCCGCCATAATGCTCTCCTCCCGTTCCCGCATCTGGGCCTTCATCGGGCCTTCGTCCAGATGGTCGTAGCCCAGCAGATGCAGCACCGAGTGCACCACCAGATACGCCAGCTCCCGGCGGTTGGAGTGCCCGTACTCCTTGGCCTGTGCCTGTACCCGCTCCATGGACAGCACCATGTCGCCCAGCGGCACCAGCCCCGTGCCGGGGTCGGCGTCCTCCGCGCCGGGCAGCTCTCCGGGCGTCAGCTCGAACTCCGGAAAGCTCAGCACGTCGGTGGGCCTGTCCACCTGCCGCATGTCCAGATTGATCTGATGGATGCCCGCGTCACTGGTCACCAGCACGTCCACCTCGCAGGGGAAGTCCACCCCCTGCATGGCCAGCGCTGTGCGGATGACCCGGCGGATCAGCGCCTTCTTCTCGTCGCTCACCCCCGGCACGTCGGCGGTGACGGGGATGTAATGCCGCTTCGCCATTATTTTTTCCTCCTGTCCTCGTACCGGGCGTAGGCCTCGATGATCCGCTGCACCATCACGTGGCGCACCACGTCCTCCTGGGTCAGCTGGCAGATGCCCACGCCTTCCACATCCCGCAGCACCTTCATGGCTTCCTTCAGGCCGCTGATCTTGTCGGTGGGCAGGTCGATCTGGGTAATGTCGCCGGTGATGACCACCTTGGAGCCGAAGCCCATACGGGTCAGGAACATCTTCATCTGCTCCCGGCTGGTGTTCTGTGCCTCGTCCAGAATGATGAAGCTGTCGTCCAGCGTCCGGCCGCGCATGTAGGCCAGCGGCGCTACCTCGATGTTGCCCCGCTCCAGATACTTCTGGTACGTCTCCGCGCCCAGCATGTCAAACAGGGCGTCGTACAGGGGCCGCAGATAGGGGTCGACCTTGGATTGCAGGTCGCCGGGCAGGAAGCCCAGCCGCTCGCCCGCCTCCACGGCGGGCCGGGTCAGCACGATGCGGTTCACCTGCTTGTCCCGGAAGGCTGCCACTGCCGCCGCCACCGCCAGATACGTCTTGCCGGTACCGGCGGGGCCTACGCCGATGGTAACGGTGTTGTGCAGCACCGAGTCCACATACTGCTTCTGGCCGATGGTTTTGGGCTTCACGGGCCGTCCCTTGCTGGTGATGCAGATCACGTCCTGGGTCAACTCGCTGATGCGCTCGGACTGGCCGCTGCGGCACAGTCCGATGACGTACCGCACGTGCTGCTGGTTGATGGCCTCGCCCTTGGCGCTGAGTGTCAGCAGCGCCTGTACGGCCTTTTCCGCCAGCATCACGTTCTCCGGCTCACCGGAGATGACGATCTCGCCGCCCCGGTTCGCCACCTGTACCTGAAACTCCGTCTCCAGCAGACGGATATTTTCATCGAAGGAGCCGAATAGATTGATGGCTTCCTCCATGCGTTCAATACCGATGCGTTGTTCCATATGATAGCCTTCTTTCTGAAAGGGATAGTTGTAGTAATGCGTTGATTTGCAGGGGGCTGTTGCCGTCCGGCATCCGGCAGGGTATCGTCAAACCGTTGTAGGGGCGGACGACTCTGTCCGCCCGAACGATGACCGTACCGCCATCGATAGGGCCGACAGAGTCGTCGGCCCCTACGGAGTTCCACCGTACCTTTTCGGGGGCGATGCCCACATCCGCCCGTTTTTGGAGGGTGTTTCGCGCCCCGGGGCGAGTTACTTTTGCCCTTGGCGGCAAAAGTGTCCTGTTGCGGTGCCCAAAATTTCTACGCTGCCTTACGGCAAACGCTTGAAATTTTGACCGCTGCCACTCGCTCACCTCGCTGTATCCGCCACCGGCGGCGCTCGGATCGCTCCCCAAAAACGCCACTTAAACCTGCGGTTTAAGAATCCGCGCACGCTACTTTGCGTTGCAAATTTGCAACCTTGTACCACGCGTTCACAGGATGTGGTTGATATCGTTGCGTATGACGTATCGACTTTCTTTTTGCGCCGCTGCCGCTCATGCCCCCAACGGTAGAACATAAAGCGCTGTTCGGCGTAGACATTAGCGACAGCGACGCAGAAGCAGAGACAATCCTTTTAACCAAACGAAAAAGAAAATCTCATGTAATCGTGTGGTAGGCATTCACAAATCCGCACCACACATAGCGCGCCCGGAAGTGAAGGAACCGGAGGTTCCTTCCGGTGTTTTTGCCTACTTTTGCCACTGTTGGCAAAAGTAGGTCGCCCCGCAGGGTGAAACATTCCCTCGCGCCGCAGGCGCGAAACCTCACTCTACCTCCACCGCCACACTGACCCCGATCTCCTCATAGCACTCCGCCGCCAGCGTCACCAGCAGCATATCCCCCTGTTGGGCAGTGGAAAACCGGGTGGAGGTCACCGTGCCGCCCTCGGTCAGCATGTCATCCAGCTGCCGCAGCAGCTGCGCCTCACCCTCGGCACGGGCCTGCGCGGCGGTGCGGTCGGCGGACTGGGTGTCGTAGGCCGTGGTGGTCTCCACTGCCAGCGTCAGGGGCAGCCGCAGCCCAAAGGGCAGCGTCAGCGGATGATATGTTACTATTTTATCACAACCGGCCCCCAACATGCTACCCTTTCCGTAGATTTTTATCCGCTGTTTTCCCACGTCCAGCGCCACGCGGGTGGTGGTTTTCCCTTCGCCGCTCTTTTCCACCGCCGTCATGGGTACGCGGACGGACAGCTCATACCATGTGCGGGCGTAGACACGGCCCCGGCCCTGCATGAACCGCACCACGCCGAATTTGGAATCCGCCACGCCGGAGATCAGCAGCTGCCCCTTTGTCACGGTGGAACCGGCCATCACCAGCGCTTTGCCGTCCAGCGCCTCCACCCTTGTCACCAGACCGTCCCGCGCTGCCACCACGTTGGTGCGGGCGCTGCGATCCACGATCTCCGGCGGACGCTTTCGCTCCACCACCTGCACATGGGCGGTGCAGCCCTTGACATTTACCGACAGCCATGAGATATCCCCCAGCTCCAGCAGCACGTGATTCCGCAGCTCCTCCTGATCGAAGCTCAGCGACCGGGTGCCGGTGGTAACGCCGCTGTTCTCCAGTGCCCGTAAAATTTTCTCCGTGGGCACCGTTTCGTTGCCCGTCACCTGAAAGTCCCAGATAAAGGTGTTGCCGTACCAGAACAGCGCCAGCACCGCCGCCAGCGTACCCCACAGCACGTACCGCCGCCGCATCCGCCGCAGGGCCGTCGGTGCGCCCCACTCCTCCATCCGCCGCAGTTCCGCGCCGCATTCCGCCGCCGCGTCCTCCAGCGCCGCCGCGCCCTGCCGGGTGGTGCGCAGGGTGAAGCGCTCCGCCGTCTCCCACTGCACGTCCCAGAAGGGGATGCCGTACACGCCGCACAGGTTCAGCACCCGCTCCGGCGCCGGGCTTTCGCACTGGAACAGCACGCTGCCCCGCAGATAATTCCATACTTTTGCGTACATAGCTACTCCACCAGCTCGATTTTTTCAATGATCCCGTCGATCCGCAGCTCCTGATCGGTCATGGCCTGTAATTGCAGGTTTCGTCCCGTGATCCGCACCACCACCGATCCGCCGTTGATGTCCACTGCCTCGGTGGAGTACCCCAGCACGCCCCGGTGGCGATCCATATAGAAGGCGCGGTTCCCCAGCAGCTCCATCCGGGGAATGTCCGGCGCCAGCACCGACGGCAGATCCAGCCGGTCGGCCGCCTCCAGCGTTTTTTGCGCCAAGCGTTTGCGCAGCGTTTCTCCCATAGCCGTCACCTCGCTGGTACTGTATGCGCCGGCGGCGGAAAACTTGCCTGTCCGGCATGACGGCCCCACAGGCCGCATAGGCTTTTCCGAGGTGATGAAAATGGGAAAAGCGATCCGAAAAGCGCTGCTGGCTGTTGGCCTGCTGGCGTTGATGGCGGGCCTTTTGCGCCACAGCGGCCCGGTGGGGGAGGCGGTGCGGCAGGGGGTCGCCCTGTGCGGCCGGTCGGTGATCCCGTCGCTGTTTCCGTTTTTTGTCACGGTGTCCTTCGCCGTCGCCTGCGGATTTTTCTCGCTCCTGCGGCAGCTGCGTCTGCCGCTGAACGCCGCCGTGTTTCTGCTGGGCGCGGTCGGCGGCTATCCGGTGGGCGGGCGCACCGTGGGGGAGCTGTACCGGGCCGGGACGATCTCCCGGCGGCAGGCGGAAGCACTGCTGCTGTACTGCAACAACGCCGGGCCGTCCTTCATCCTGTCCATCGCCGGGGCGGGGGTGTTCGGCAGCCAGCGGGTGGGGTGGGCGCTGTACGGCATCCATCTTCTGGCGGCGCTGGCGGCAGGCGGACTGCTGGGCGCATTCGGTGAAAGGGCAACCGGAGGGAATAGCGGGGGAAAAAGGCCCTTTATTGTACCGATAACCGCCAATAATGTACCGTTTTTGCCCTCAATTTTCGTTGCCGTTACGCGAAATGCCGCACTTACTATGCTGAACGTCTGCGCGTTCGTCATCTTTTTTCTGGCGCTGGCGGCGCTTTTGCGGCAGCTATGGCCGGGGCTGCCGCCGCTGGCGATGGGATTGCTGGAGCTGACCGGCGGCGTCACCGCCCTAAAAAATGACGCCGCCGGGTTCTGCATGGCGGCGGCGCTGCTGGGCTGGGGCGGCGTGTCCGTCCACTGCCAGACGGCGGCGGTGCTGGAGGAGACGAAGCTTTCCCTAGGGCGCTATCTGCTGGCAAAGGCGCTTCAGGCCGTGGTTTCCGCCCTTTTGGCGTTGGCGGTGTGCCGTTTTCTGTTTTAACGAAAAAAAGACGTGCAAATCCCGCCGCAAGGCGCTATAATAGGGGACAAATACGATCCCGAAGGAGGGATATCATGCGAATTACCGTAAAGGTCGGCACCTCTACGCTGGCTCACGCCACAGGGCGGCTGAACATCCAGCGGATGGAGACGCTGTGCAAGGTGCTCAGCGACCTGAAAAACGCGGGGCACGAGATCATTCTGGTGTCCTCCGGCGCCATCGGCATGGGCGTGGGCAAGCTGAACCTGCCGGGGCGGCCCAAGGACATGCCCACCAAGCAGGCGGCCGCCGCCGTGGGCCAGTGCGAGCTGATGTACACCTACGACAAGCTGTTCAACGAGTACAGCCACACCGTGGCGCAGGTGCTGCTGACCGGCGAGGACGTGAAGAACGAGCACCGCAGCCGCAATATGCGCAACACCATTTTCCGGCTGCTGGAGCTGGGCGCGCTGCCGGTCATTAACGAGAACGACGCCGTGGCCACCGACGAGATCGGCGTGGAGAATACCATCGGCGAGAATGACACCCTGTCCGCTATTGTGGCGGCGGCGGTGGGTGCGGAGCTGCTGATCCTGCTGAGCGATATCGACGGGCTGTATGACAGCGATCCCCACAAGAATCCGGACGCCAAGCTCATCAGCACCGTGTCCGCCATCGACGACCATATTCTGGCGCTGGGCGGCGGCAGCGGCAGCGCGCTGGGCACCGGCGGCATGGCCACCAAGCTTCACGCCGCCCAGATTGTCACGGCGGCAGGCTGCGAAATGGTCATTGCCAACGGGCAGCGGCCGGAGCTTTTGTATGACATTGTGGCGGGGAAGCCTGTGGGCACCCGTTTTCTGGCAAGGGAGGGCGCATAAATGACCACCATCGACATTCTGAAAAAGACAAAGGCCGCGTGGAAGCACATCAACAATGCTTCCGCCGAGACGAAAAACGCCCTGCTGCTGGCTATGGCTGACAGCCTGGAGCGGAACCGCGCCGTCATTCTGGTGGAGAACCGGGCGGACATGGAGGCGGCACGGGGCCATATCTCCGACGTGATGCTGGATCGGCTGTATCTGGACGAGAAGCGCCTTGCCGCTATGGCGGAGGGCGTTCGGGCCATCGCGGCGCTGCCGGATCACACGGGACGCATTCTCTCGGAGGTACACCGGCCCAACGGTATGACCATCTATAAGAAACAGGTGCCGCTGGGATTGGTGGCCATCATCTACGAGAGCCGCCCCAACGTCACCTCCGACGCGGCGGGGCTGACGCTGAAAAGCGGCAACGTGTGCATGCTGCGGTGCGGCAAGGAGGCCTACCGCTCCGCTCACGCCATCGTGAAGGCGCTGAAGGAGGGCATCACCGCCGCAGGCGGCGACGCCGATATCATCAACATTACCGAGGATATCAGCCACCAGAGTGCCGCTGATATCATGACCGCCAAGGGGCTGGTGGATCTGCTGATCCCCCGGGGCGGCGCGGGACTGATCCGCACCTGCGTGGAGAACGCCACCGTGCCCTGCATCGAGACGGGCACCGGCATCTGCCACGTGTATGTGGACGCGTCCGCCGATCTGGACATGGCGCTGCGGATCGTGGTGAACGCCAAGACCAGCCGTCCCTCGGTGTGCAACGCCGAGGAGGTGCTGCTGGTACACAGCGCCGTGGCGGAGAAATTCCTGCCCATGCTGAAAACCGCGGTGGTGGACGACCGTGCGGCGCTGGGACAGGTTCCCGTGGAGCTGCGGCTGGACGAGCGGGCAGCGGCCATCATCCCCGGTACGCCCGCGGGAGAGCGGGACTTTGACACGGAGTTTCTGGACTACATTCTGGCGGTCAAGGTAGTGGACAGCGTGGACGAGGCCATCGCCCACATACTGGCGCACTCCACCGGTCACAGCGAATGCATCGTCACGGAGGATCCGGTCAGCGCGGAGCGGTTCGTCAACGAGACGGACAGCGCGGCGGCGTATGTGAACGTGTCCACCCGGTTTACCGACGGCGGCGAGTTCGGGCTGGGCTGCGAGATGGGCATTTCCACCCAGAAGCTTCACGCCCGCGGCCCCATGGGGCTGGACGAGCTGAGCACGTATAAGTATATTATTCGAGGAAACGGGCAGATACGGTGATTGAGCAAAGAGGACGGCGTAAGCCGTCCTTTTTTATGTTCTTGCGGGGATAAGGGGAGTTTCGCGCTCCGGCGCGAGGTACTTTTGCACGTGGCGGCAAAAGTACCCCAAAACGCCACTTAAACCTGCGGTTTAAGAATCCGCGCACGCTATACCATATTACAAATTTACGGCCTTATACCGCGCGTTCACGGCACACAGTAAATAATGTTATGTATGACGCATCGACTTTCTTCTTGCGCCGCTGCCGCTCACCTTCTCAACGGTAGAAGCAGAAGCGTTGTTCGGTGCAATAATTAGCGGCAGCGGCGCAGGAGCAGAGACGATCCCTTTAACGAAACAAAATCATAAGATTTTGCGTGAACGTGTGGGAAGCGCCTACAATTCTGTATGCAGTATAGCGCGCCCGGAGGTGAAGGAACCGGAGGTTCCTTCCGGTGTTTTTGCCTACTTTTGTCACTGTTGACAAAAGTAGGTCGCGCTCGGAAGCGCGAAACTCTTTTTACAGAAAAAGAAAAACAGGACACGGAAATTTCCGTGTCCTGTTTATTTGGAAAAATCAAATTACCGCTGGCCCTTGTCGTAGGGGATACCCTCCGCCTTGGGGGCGCGGGACTTCTTGGAGGTGAAGGCCAGCACCACCAGCGAAATGATGTAGGGCATCATGTTGTAGATGGGGCCGGGGATATTCATGGCCATCAGGAAATCGAAGCCGAAATAGACATTGGACAGAGCGCGGAAGCCGCCGAACAGCAGCGCCGCCAGCGCAATGCGGGTGGGCTTCCACTGACCAAAGATCATGACCGCCAGCGCAAGGAAGCCGAAGCCGGCCACGCCGGTTTCAAAACGCCACTCGCTGACGCCGGCCAGAATGTAGCAGATGCCGCCCAGACCGCCCAGCATACCGGAGATCAGCACGCCGGCCCAGCGCATCTTATACACGTTGATGCCCACGGAGTCCGCTGCCTGAGGATGCTCACCACAGGCCATCAGCCGCAGGCCGAAGCGGGTCTTGTACAGCAGCACATAGGCCGCCACAAGGATCACCACGGCAATGACCATGAACCAGTTAAACTCAAAATCACCCCAGCGGGCAATAAAGGCTTTTTTCTGCTCCACATACTGGATGGCGGAGGACACGTCGTCAGGGTTGGCGGCGGTGTTGATGGCCTTAACAATAACGGTAGCGCCTGCCGTACCCAGCAGGTTCAGGGCCGTGCCGACAATGGTCTGATCCGCCTTAAAGTTGATGCAGGCTACCGCCAGCAGACTGGAGTAGACGACACCGGCGGCAATGGCGCACAAGAGTACCACGACCACCATCAGGAACGGGGGCAGACTGGACATGTACCGCATAGCCAACGCACCGCCTAGGGCGCCGATGACCATGATGCCCTCAAGGCCCAGATTGATGACGCCGGAATGCTCGGAGAAGCAGCCGCCCAGCGCTACTAGCATCAGCACGGAAGCGAAGATCAGCGTATATTGCAGCAGCAGTACCATTACTGATCGCCTCCTTCCTGTTTGGCAGAGACTTCCTCTGCTGCCCTGGCCGCCAGAGCGGCCTTTTCTTCACGCTTGGCAATGGCGGTGTTCATGGCGTATTTCATGAACAGCACGAAGCCGCACAGGTAGATGATAATGGCGGAGATCAGATCAGAGATCTGAGAGCAGTAAATGGTCTTGTCCACATACGCGCCGCCGGAGGTGATATGCTGGATGAAGAAAGAGGCGAAGATGGTGCCGATGGGGTTCAGACCGCCCAGGAACGTGGCGGCGATGCCGTTGAAGCCCATAGCGGGCACAGAGGAAGCCGTTACCTGCCACTGCTCATAGCCGCTCTGGTACAGCAGAGAGGCGCCCAGGCCGGACAGTGCGCCGGCGATCACCAGCGTCAGGATGATGTTGCGCTTTTCCGCCATGCCGCAGTACTTGGCGGCAAACTTGTTGTTGCCGGTGGCCCGCAGCTCGTAGCCGAAGCGGGTCTTGTTCAGTACCACGTCCACCACAATGGCCAGAATAATGGCCAGAGGGATGGCCAACGTCACGTAAGTATTGTCGTTGAACAGCTTGTCCAAGCCCAGTGTGGGCAGCACAGCGGCGGAGCCGAAGCTGCGCATCTGGATCGTGTAGGGACTGGTAGGTTCCTTGACGTTAGCCAGGATCATATTGGCGGTATACAGCATGATCCAGTTCAGCATGATGCCGCTGATGACCTCGTTGACGTTGCAGTAGGCCTTCAGCAGACCCACAATGGCGCCCATGACGCAGCCGGCGGCGATGGCCAGCAGCATACAGGGCAGCCAGCTCCAGTGCCATTGCAGCGCTGCGTACAGAGCGGCGCAGGCACCGGCGGTGTACTGACCGGAGGCGCCAATGTTGAACAGGCCCACCTTGTAGGCAAACAGAATGGACAGGGCGCACATCAGCAGCGGCGCGGTCTTGACCAGCGTGTTGCCCAGATATTTCAATTGGGTATCGGCACGGTTATAGTTGAGGAAGTTTTTCATGACAGTGACGATGGCTTCGCCCGCACCGGTGGGGTTGATGAACAGCAGCACGATATAGCCGATCAGCATACCCAGCACGATGCACAACAGCGACGCGATCAGCGACTGCACGCCGTTATTTTTCAGGAGACTCTTTTTCATGCCTTCACCTCATCTCTCTTGGCGCCTGCCATGTAAAGGCCCAGCTCCTCCTGAGTGGTCTTTTTCGGGTCAAGCTCGCCCACGATCTCACCCTCGTACATGACGAGGATGCGGTCGGGCACGTCCATGACCTCATCCAGCTCCAGAGATACCAGCAGCACAGCCTTGCCCGCGTCACGCTGGGCCACCAGCTGCTTGTGGATGTACTCGATAGCGCCTACGTCCAGACCGCGGGTGGGCTGGACGGCCACCAGCAGCTCGGGATCCTTGTCGATCTCACGGGCCACGATGGCCTTCTGCTGGTTGCCGCCGGACATGCTGCGGGCCACGGTGATGGGGCCCTGGCCGCTGCGGACGTCGTATTGCTCGATGAGCCGCTCGGCGTACTTGCGGATGTTGTCCCGGCGCAGGAAGCCCGCCTTACTGGTGAATTCCGGCTCGAAATACCGCTGGAGCACCAGATTGTCCTCCAACGTGTAGTCCAGTACCAGACCGTGCTTATGGCGATCCTCCGGAATGTGGGACATGCCCATGGTGTTGCGGTGACGGATGCTGGCATGGGTAATATCCTTGCCGCACAGGCTGATCTTGCCGCTTACCAGCGGCTCCAGACCCGTCAGACCGTAGACGAACTCCGTCTGGCCGTTGCCGTCGATACCGGCGAGACAGACGATCTCGCCCCGGCGCACCTTCAGAGACACATCCTTGACGGCGTTGTTCTTGTGGATCTTGCTGGCTACGGTCATGTGCTCTACATCCAGCACCACGTCGCCGGGTTGACAGGGCTTTTTGTCCACATGGAAGCTGACATTGCGGCCCACCATCATGGCGGACAGCTCCTCGGCGGTGGTGTTTTTCGTTTCCACAGTGCCGATGTACTTGCCCTTGCGCAAGACGGTGCAGCGGTCAGCCACGGCCATGATCTCGTTGAGCTTATGAGAGATGAAGAGAATGGACTTGCCCTCGGCTGCCAGATTCCGCATGATCTCCATCAGTTCGTCGATCTCCTGCGGGGTCAGCACGGCGGTGGGTTCGTCGAAGATCAGGATCTCGTTGTCCCGGTAGAGCATCTTCAGAATCTCGGTGCGCTGCTGCATACCCACGGTGATATCCTCGATCAGCGCGTCGGGATCCACGTGCAGGCCGTACTTTTCACTGAGAGTCAGCACCTTTTCGCGGGCGTCCTTCTTCTGCAGAAAGCCGTATTTCGTAGGCTCGGCGCCCATGATGATGTTGTCCAGCACCGAGAAGCATTCCACCAGCTTGAAGTGCTGGTGCACCATGCCGATGCCCAGGGCGTTGGCGTCGTTGGGATCCTTGATGGACACCACCTGACCGTCCTTTTTGATGACGCCCTCCTCCGGCTGGTACAGGCCGAACAGAACACTCATCAGCGTGGATTTGCCCGCGCCGTTTTCGCCCAGCAGGGCGTGGATCTCGCCCTTTTTCAATTGCAGGGTGATGTTGTCGTTGGCGATAATACCGGGGAACCGTTTGGTGATGTTCAGCATTTCAATGGCATACGGTGATTCCAAGTGTTTCGCCCTCCTTCCGTTTTTATGGCCCGCCGCGTTTCGCTGTGTGCGGGGACGGAAACCACAGATTAACATATATAGTATACTATAACGGACGGCGTAAAGCAAAGTATTTTTGGGAAACATGCAAAAAAAGTACGCAGCTTTGGGCTGCGTACTTTTTATTGCTTAATTGCCTGTATCGCGTCTGTACGACAGGGAACTCTGTTAGTTCAGGGTGCCCAGGTCGGTCAGAGTGATGTCGGTGGCGAAGTCAGCGGGCTTCTTGGTGATGTCGTTGCTGACGGTGATGGTGCCATCGAACATAGCGGCCACCAGAGCGGCGTAATCGTCGGTGGTGAAGGTGTCGCACCAAGCGGTGCCGTCACCGGTGGGGATACCGACATAGTTGGCGTCCATATCAGTGCCGGAGACCAGACCCAGATTGTCGATCTTGCCAGCCAGCTCGTCCCACTTGCCATCCTCGATGATGCCCTTCAGAGCAGCCTTGGTGGAGGAGGCCAGACCCTTCATAGCGGAGGTGATGGTGGTGTCCTCATTGGCCAGAGCGTCAATGATGGGAGCCTGATCCACGTCAACGCCGACGATCTTGGCATTGGCCTTCTTGGCAGCCTCGGCAATGGAGACATAGATGCCGCCGCCGCAGGCGAACACGACTTGAGTGCCGTCAGCGTACCAGGTATCCATAGCAGCGGTGATGCTGGCATCGGGGGAGAAGGTGTTGGTGTAGATGTACTTCATCTCAACAGTAGCGCCCAGCTCCTTGGCGGCAGCGTTAGCACCCTGGACGAAGCCGTAACCGTAGCGGATAACGGCGGGAACAGCCATACCACCGGCATAGCCCAGCTTGGTGTAGCCCATCTTCACGGTGGCGTAACCGGCCATGTAGCCGCACAGCTCTTCCTGATAGATCATGGTGTAGACGTTGCTCAGGTCAGCGTACTGGGCCAGATCCCAGTTGTCGGGGTTGTAGTCATAGGTCTCGCCGGCAGCGCCGACACCAGCTTCCAGATAGTCGCCCTTGGAGACGTCCAGAGCCACGAACTTGACATCCTTGTACTTGGGAGCAGCCTCGACGATAGCGCCGCCGAAGGCGTAGCCGGGCATCACGATGATGTTGAAGCCCTCGTCAATGGCGCTCTCGATCATGGCGACACGGTCAGCGGTGGAGTCGCCCACGGGCTTGAAGTACTTGAAGTCCAGAGAGCCGGCCTCGCAGTACTCCTTGCAGGCCTCGTAGGTGGTCTGGTTGAAGGACTGGTCGGTGATATCGCCGTAGTCGGTGATCATAGCGACCTTGTAGGTGGTGGCATCGGGGTTGTCGTTGCCATCGGTGTTCTGGTTGTCGTCAGTGTTGGTGTTGCCGCCGCCGCAAGCGACCAGGGACAGCGCCATGACCAGAGCCAGAATCAGAGCAAGAAACTTTTTCATGTGCTTAATCTACCTTTATTTTAGCACATTCCGCAAGAAGCGGGCTTTTGTACGCAAACTGCGCACAAAAGCCCGCTTGTCACAGAAAATTCACTGTTTGTCCATTTTGGCAGCGATCTCTAGCGCGATCTTCATCATGTTGGTGAAGGTGGTCTGTCGCTCGTCGGCGGACAATTCTTCGCCGGTGATAAGATTGTCGGAGATGGAGCAGATGGCCAGCGCCCGCTTGCCGGTGTAGGCGGCGGTGCAGTACAGGGCGGCGGCCTCCATCTCCACCGCCATGACGCCCATCTTGGCGTAGCGCATGTTGCGGCCGGCGGCGTCGTAGAAGGTATCGGAGGAGTACAGGTTGCCCACGGGCATCTTTACGCCCAGCTCACGGGCAGCGTCCACGGCCGCCATCAGCAGATCAAAGTCGCAGATGGGTGCGAAGCTGCCGCCCAGCTCGTACTGGTCGGCGAAGCTGGAGTTGGTGCAGGCGCCCTGTCCGGCCACCACGCTGCCCAGCTCCAAATCGGCACGCATGGCGCCGGCGCTGCCCACGCGGATGATGTTCTCCACGTCGTACTGGGTGTACAGCTCATAGGAATAGATGCCGATGGAGGGCATGCCCATGCCGCTGGCCATAACGGAAACGGGAACGCCCTTGTAGGTGCCGGTGTAGCCCTGCACGCCGCGGACGTTGTTCACCAGCTTGGGGTCGGTCAGGAAGGTCTCGGCGATGAATTTGGCCCGCAGGGGGTCGCCGGGCATGAGAACGGTTTTGGCAAAATCGCCCTTGACGGCGTTATTATGGGGGGTAGGCATAGTGTTTCCTCCTTATTTCTGTTCCATGGCCTTCACGGCCTTGACGATACGGCTGGTGCCCAGACGGTCGGCGCCCAGCTTCACGAAGTCCTCGGCGTCCTGCAAATTGGCAATACCGCCGGCTGCCTTGATCTTCACGTGAGGAGCCACGTGGGCCTTGAACAGTGCCACGTCCTCACGGGTGGCTCCGCCGCCGCCGAAGCCGGTGGAGGTCTTGATGTAGTCCGCGCCGGACTCGCTGACCACGCGGCACATCTCGATCTTCTCAGCGTCGGTCAGCATGCAGGTCTCGATGATGACCTTCAGCAGCTTGCCGTTACAGGCGGCCTTCACCTGCTTGATCTCGTCCAGCACCTGATCGTACAGGGCGTCCTTCACCCAGCCGATGTTGATGACCATATCGATCTCAGATGCGCCGTTCTTCACGGCGTCGGCGGCCTCAAAGCACTTGGCGGCGGTGGTGTCGTAGCCGTTGGGGAAGCCGATGACGGTGCACACGGCGATCTTGCCGTCCACGTACTCCGCCGCCTGCTTCACGTAGCTGGCGGGAATGCAGACGCTGGCGCAGCCGTACTTCACGCCGTCGTCGCAGATGGCCTTGATCTCCGCCCATGTGGCGCTCTGGCTCAGCAGGGTGTGATCCACACGGCTGAGGATGTCTTTCAGTTCCATATTACAGTAGCTCCTTTCGGAAATGTTGTGATTTTGCCAGAATATTGTACCACAGGGGAGGAAAAAAGGCAAGGCGGTGAGGAGAAAGAGTCCACTGCCTTGCCTAATTTTCTTCATCGGGGAGATATGCCATAACATCACTTACGTCGCATGCCAATATGCGGCAGAACATTTCAATAGTATGGGTGCTGACGCTTTCGTTGCGCTTCATCCGGGTCAGTTGTCCAGGGCTGACACCATACTTTTTGATAAGGGTGTATTGTGAGACACCCTTTTTCTTCATGGTTTCCCAGAGGTTGTCGTAGGAGATCATAACATGCAAGCCCCACTTTCTACTTGCATGTTAACCGAAAATGATGTATATTAGTATTGACCAATATCGGTTAATGAAAAGGGAGCGACGACAAAAGCATCCTCTGGGAGAAGACCTGGGTTGTTGAAAGCTTGTCATTGCGAGCCAGTCCGCAGACTGGCGTGGCAATCCGTTCTTGGCCCCTCTGAGAGGGGGCTGTCACCGAAGGTGACTGGGGGAGAGAATAAAAGGCTTAAATTCTCTCCCTCCGTCATGACCTGCGGTCATGCCGCCTCCCTCGCAGAGGGAGGCTTTTGAGGGGCGGCAAAAAAAGAAAAGACCGCCGATGGCGGTCTTTTTAGGAAAACGCAATATCAGTCCTCCGGCTTTTCCACGGCGGCGTCCGGGGCATTGCGGCGCACGGAGTCAATGCCGTTGAGACAGGAGGCCTTGGCCTTGTAGCCCTCGCTGACGGCGATGATCTCGCCGTTGCGAGCCTTCAGGCGGAAGCGGAACTCACCGGCCTTGTCGGTGTACAGCTCGAACTTGGGATTGGTGACGGCGGCCACCTCGGCCACGGTCTGATCCTCCAGCTTGGCGTCCGCCGCGTTCTTGCGGACGGATTCCACGCCCTTCATGCAGGTGGCTTCGGTGGTGTAGATTTCGCTGGTGGCGATGACCTCGCCATTGCCGGCTTTCAGGTTGAACACAAAACCGGTCTTGGTAGCCTTGACGACAAATTTACCCATGGTAGTGCTTCCTTTCCTATTTATGGCCCCGCAGGGCGGTTTTTCAGTCGATGCTGCGGGTAAAGTGGATGCCGGATTTCTGCATATGTACGTCCAGACGCACCCGGTCGCCCCGGATGAAGCTGCGGGTGTACTCGTACACCCGGCCATCCTCGGTGCGGGTGCGGCGCTGGTGATAGAAGGCGCAGCTGCCCGGCTCCACGCCCAGCAGCTTGGCGTTGTCGGAGCTCAGCGTCACCGCCTCGTAGCTCTCTTCGGCGGCAAAGGGGGTGATGCCCACGTGGTACAGCAGGGAATAGAAGCTGTGGGTCTGCACCATGTCGCGGGTGAGGTTGGGATAGATGTACTGGGGGTAGTAGCTGGTTTCCAGGATCAGCGGCTCACCGTCCACGTTGCGGATACGGGTGAAGCAGTAGACCGGCGTGCCCTCCCGCAGCTCCATCTTGTCGCAGATGATGGCCGAAGGTGTGGTGATCTGAAAATCCACCAGCGTGCTGCTGGGCTCCTTGCCCATGGAGGATACCTCGGTGGTGAAGGAGTAGCGCACGCCCCGGCGGTTGGTGGCGGGGTCGGCCACGAAGGTGCCCCGGCCGCGCTTGCGAACCACAAGGCCCTCCTCCTCCAGCTCGCCGATGGCCTGACGGACGGTGTTGCGGCTGATGCTCAGCGTGCGGCACAGCTCGGCCTCGCTGGGCAGCAGATCGCCCACGGCCAGCACTCCGGTGGAGATGTTGCGCTTGATGATGCCCACCAGCTGGGCATAGAGAGAAATGTCGCTGTCCAGCGACAGCGTTGCGTTGAGAAGTGCGTTGCTTTCCATGACGGATGTTTCCTTTCCTGCGCGCCCACGGCGCTTGTACCTATTGTACCATACATTCCGTGAAAAAGAAAGAGGGATTTTCCGGGAAATTGACGTTTTTTCTGCGAAGCTTCTTACATGTACCTAGGAAAAAAGCCGCCATAAAGGCGGCGTTTTTCCTGGAACAAAAAAGAAGGAAAACTCAAAAGTTTGGAAAAGGACTTGATAATGATTTCGTGCCAGTTTTATTACTTGTGATCCACGGCGTACATGCGCTCGATCAGGCACAGCAGCTTGTCGGAGTAGCCGATCTCGTTATCGTACCAGCTGACCACCTTCACAAAGGTGTCGGTCAGGGCGATGCCGGCCTTGGCGTCGAAGATGGAGGTGTGGGTGTCGCCCAGGAAATCGGAGGACACGACGGCCTCGTCGGTGTAGCTGAGGATGCCCTTCAGCTCGCCCTCGCTGGCCTTCTTCATGGCGGCGCAGATCTCCTCGTAGGAGGCGGGCTTCACCAGATTCACAGTCAGGTCGACCACGGACACATCCAGCGTGGGAACACGCATGGACATACCGGTCAGCTTGCCGTTCAGGCTGGGGATGACCTTGCCCACGGCCTTGGCGGCGCCGGTGGAACTGGGGATGATGTTGCCGGAGGCGGCACGGCCGCCGCGCCAGTCCTTCAGAGACACGCCGTCAACGGTCTTCTGAGTGGCGGTGGTGGAGTGAACGGTGGTCATCAGACCGTCGGCAATGCCGAAGTTGTCGTTCAGCACCTTGGCGATGGGAGCCAGGCAGTTGGTGGTGCAGCTGGCGTTGGACACGAACTGCATGTCGCTGGTATAGGTGTCATCGTTGACGCCGCAGACGAACATGGGGGTGTCGTCCTTAGAGGGGGCGGACATAACAACGTGCTTGGCACCAGCGGCGATGTGACCGGCGGACTTCTCCTTGGTCAGGAACAGGCCGGTGGACTCGATAACGTACTCGGCGCCTACCTTGGCCCAGGGCAGATTGGCGGGATCGCGCTCGGCGGAAACGGGGATGGCCTTGCCGTTGACCACGATGTTGTTGCCCTCGGCATAGATGTCGCCGTTGAACTTGCCGTGCATGGTGTCATACTTCACCATATAAGCCAGATAGTCGGCGGGGCACAGGTCGTTGATGCCCACGATCTCGATCTCGGGGTGATTCAGGGAACAACGCAGAACCATGCGGCCAATACGGCCAAAACCATTGATGCCAACTTTAATGCTCATAAATTAAAACTTCCTTCCTGATGGAATATATCAAACATATGGTACGTTTAGAATTATATGCAATTCTCTCGGAAAATGCAAGCCCCTTTTTAAAAATTTTTCGACAAGATTCGACAAAATTCGACAAACGCCTTGTTTTTCCTTTGTGCGCTTGGTATGATATAGTTGCTTATCCGCTATTTACCATGGATAGCGTCCCCTTAACGGGGCAGAATGACAGAGAAAAGAGGTGGGAACGATGGCGGCTTTCAGCGACGAGGAGAAGCGGATACTGGCAAACGTACTGCCCGGCGTGGCGGCGGCCCTGCGTTCTCCGCTGAACAATCTGCACATGGCCGCCCAGCGCTTGACACAGGGGCAGGAGGGTGACAGCGCCGAGAGCGCCATCATGCGGCAGAGCTACTACCGGATGCTGCGTCTGGTGAGCAATCTGGCCATGGGGCCGGAGCTGCTGTCGGACAAGCCGTTTCAGACGCAGAATGAGGAGCTGGTGGTGCTGCTGGACGAGCTGTGCCGTCAGGCGGACTCCATCGCCCGCGAAGCAGGCGTGGAGGTGCGGTTCGACTGCCGGGAGCGGTACGTGGTGGCCGCGGTGGAGCGGACGTATCTGGAGCGTCTGGTGTGGAATCTGCTGAGCAACGCGTTGAAATTTACGCCGCGGGGCGGCGTTATCACCGTTTCACTGGAGGTGCGGAGCGGTCAGGTGCTGCTGCGGGTGCGGGACACCGGCTGCGGCATTCCGGCGGAGCGGATGGCGACGCTGTTCGACCGCTGGGCTGAGGGACTTGAAGCCGCGCCTGCCGCGTATGGCATGGGGCTGGGCCTGCCCATCTGCCGCCGCATTGCCGAGGGGCACGGCGGCCGCCTGCTGCTGGAGAGCCGGGAGGGTCAGGGTACGCTGGTGACGGTGGCGCTGCCCCACGTCCGCAAGGACGGCGGACAGGTGCGGGACACCGGGTACGACTATGCGGGCGGGTTCTCCCACGTGATGATGGAGCTGAGCGACGCGCTGCCCTATCAGGCCTTCGCGGCGAAGCACATGGACTGAAAATGAAAATTTTGCTTGACCCCGGCGGAAGCCGGGGTTACACTTTTTATTAAGAGTTTTATGCTGTCGGGCGGACAGAGTCGTCCGCCCCTACAACAGAACCGATGAGATTCTACCCCAAACAACAGCGAGGTAAACCTATGGAACAGAACAAAGGAAAACGGGTGCTGGTGGCCATGTCCGGCGGCGTGGACAGCAGCGCTGCCGCGCTGCTGCTGCGGCGGCAGGGCTATGACTGCGACGGCGCCATGCTGAAGCTGATCCCCAACAGCGACAGCCGCTGCTGCAGCGCCGACAACGCCGAGGACGCCCGTGCCGTGGCCTACCGGCTGGGGATGAAATTTTACGTATTTAACGAGGTGGAGGCCTTCCGCCGGGACGTGATGGATCATTTCGTGGCGGAATACTGTGCCGGACACACCCCCAACCCCTGTATCGACTGCAACCGCTGCCTGAAATTCGGCGCGCTGCTGGATCGGGCGGTGACGCTGGGGTATGACTACATTGCCACGGGGCACTATGCCCGGATCGCCTATGATCCGGCGGCGGAGCGCTATCGCCTGCTGCGGGGCGCGGATCGCCGCAAGGATCAGAGCTATGTGCTGTACCAGCTGACCCAATATCAGCTGTCCCACCTGCTGCTGCCGGTGGGGGATTTCGACAAGCCCACCATCCGGGACAATGCCCGCGAGGCAGGACTGCTGAACGCCGACAAGTCCGACAGTCAGGATATCTGCTTCGTGCCCGACGGCGACTATGTGTCGTTCCTGCGGGGACAGGGCGTGGCGCTGGAGCCCGGCGACTTCGTGGATGAGGAGGGCAACGTGCTGGGCCGTCACCGGGGGTTGCCCTGCTATACCATCGGTCAGGGGAAGGGCCTTGGCATCTCAGTGGGAAAGCACGTGTACGTGCTGGCGAAGCACGAGGCGGACAATACCGTAGTGCTGGGGGACAACGACAGGCTGTTCCGCCGGGAGCTGACCGCCTGCCGGGTCAACTGGATCGCCGGGGAAGCGCCTGCCGCGGCCTTCCGCTGCACGGCAAAGACCCGGTACAGTCAGGTGGAGGCCCCGGCCCTGGCGGAGCCGTTGCCGGAGGGACGGGTGCGGCTGACCTTCGACGAGCCCCAGCGGGCCATCACCGCCGGACAGGCGGCGGTGCTGTACGATGGCGACGAGGTGCTGGGCGGCGGCACCATCGAATGACCCGCCGGTTTGACAGGTGGCCACAAACAGTTCATGGAGCGTATCGGTATCGATACGCTCCATTTCTCATGACAACATGCTATGTAACGGGGGACAGATTCTTGGCTCTCCCTTTGGGAGAGGCAAGAGAGCTGCTTGCACGGTACACCAAAAAGCGGCCAAAATTCACAATTTTGACTTTCCTTTTCCTTCGTATTCTGCTATACTAAAGTGTTGTAATGCATTTTACCCCGAGGAGGAACCCCAATGAAACGATTACTCTTACTGATGTTAAGCCTGCTGCTGGTGCTGGCACTGGTGGGCTGCGGCAAGGCGAAGGAGGATCCCGACGCCGACGCGGCGGACGCCAATGTGCTGACCAACGGCGAACAGCTGCCCATCACCGAGGCCGGTGCGCTGGAGTATGACAACAGCAGCGTGACCTGCCGCTTCCGGAAGGACGAGGACGGCTGGAAATGGGTGGATAACGAGACGTTCCCGCTGGACGCCGCCTATGTGGAGGAGATCCTGACGGCGCTGGACACCATGTCCGCCGCGCTGACGCCGCTGGATCCGACGGTGGATCCGGCAGAGTGCGGTCTGGACGAGCCGAACCGGTATATGACCGTCACCGTGGGCGAGGAGGTCACGACGCTGCGCTTCGGCGATCAGAAGGACGACGGAACGTGGTACATGTCCATCGACGGACAGGAGGGCGTGTATCTGGTGGAGGACGCTTTCGTGACGCTGATGGATCGCAGCATCTATGATATGGCGGTGCTGCCCACCCTGCCGGAGCTGACGGACGAGAACCTGACGGTCATCACCGTTCACCAGACGGAGAGTGGCAAGACCGTGCGCCTGACCAAGAACGACGAGGGCTGGGTCTCCGGCGGAAAGGCGCTGCCTGACGGCATCGAGGCGATCGAGACGGCGCTGGCGGAGCTGAGCTTCGACAAGTGCTTCGACTACGATCCCTCGCCGGACGCCGCGCCCCTGTGCGGGCTGGACGCGCCCACTGCCGTTATCACGCTGGCCTATGTCAATACCGTAGGAACGGAAGCCACCGTCACCCTGACGCTGGGCACGCTGCGGGAGGACGGCGCTTATTACGCCACGCTGAACGACGAGACCACCGTGTACCTGCTGGCGCAGGAGAAGGTGGCGCCGCTGCTGGCGCTGCTGTAAGTAAGGAGGACGTGTCATGCGTCTTTTGATCGTGGAGGATGAAGCCCGGCTGGCGGACACCCTGCGGCAGCTGCTGTACCGGCAGGGCTACACCGCCGACGTGTGCCATGACGGCGTAAGCGGGCTGGACAACGCCCTGACGGGCATCTATGATCTGGTGGTGCTGGACGTGATGCTGCCGGGGATGAACGGCTTTCAGGTGGCCCAGAAGCTGCGCGCGGCCAACGTGTCCACCCCCGTGCTGATGCTGACGGCCAAGAGCAGTCTGGACGACCGGGTACACGGGCTGGACTGCGGCGCGGACTACTATCTCACCAAGCCCTTTGAGCCGGAGGAGCTGCTGGCCTGCGTCCGCACGCTGCTGCGGCGCAGCGGCGGTCAGGTGCAGGAGAGCACGGCGCTCTCCTGGGGCGACCTGTCGCTGGAGCGGGGCACGTTCACCCTGTCCTGCGGCGGACGGGAGGTGCGTCTCAGCCGCCGGGAGTACGACCTGATGGAGCTTTTGCTGCGCAACGGCAGTCAGGTGGTCACGAAGGAGCAGCTGCTGGTGAAGGTCTGGGGGTATGACTCCCAGGCGGAGGACAACAACGTGGAGGTGTATATCTCCTTCCTGCGGCGGAAGCTGACCCATCTGCACTCGGCGGTGAAGATCAAGACGCTGCGGATGCTGGGCTACTGCCTGACACGGGACGAGGAGGGGCAGTCATGATCCGTCGGCTCCGCTGGAAGATCACCGGCGTGACCATGCTGGTGGCGTTTATGGTGCTGCTGGCGGTGTTCGGCGGCGTGTACTTTTTTTCGCAGGCCAATATCGCACAGAGCTATATCCATCAATTGAAGCAGGCGGTGCAGACCGGCGTCGTGGACGGAAGATTCCCCTGCTTTGTGGCGGAGGTGCTGCCCAGCGGTACCGTCCGCGTGTCCGGCAGCAGCTATTACGATCTGGACGACGAGGAGGCGCTGCTGGACGCTGTGTCGCAGGCGCTGGCCGACGGCGGCGAAAGCGGCGTGCTGTCCCAGCGGCATCTGCGGTTTTACCGGCAGGACGGTGTGCTGACGGTGCGCATTGCCTTTATGGACAGCACCTTTGAACAGGCCACCCTGCGCTCATTAGTGAAGGTGTGCCTGCTGATCGGGCTGGGCGCGCTGCTGGTGCTGCTGGGAGTCAGCTGGCTGCTGAGCGGCTTTGTCTCCCGCCCGGTGGTGCGGACGTGGCAGGATCAGCAGCAGTTTATCTCCGACGCCAGCCACGAGCTGAAAACCCCCTTGACGGTGATCCTGTCCTCCGCCGATCTGCTGGAGGAGTCGGCCAGCGGAGAGCAGCAGCGGTATGTGGACAACATTCTGGCGGAATCCCGCCGGATGAAGGAGCTGGTGGAGGATATGCTGACCCTCTCCCGGACGGAGAGCGGCCGGGCCGCCGCGCCCTTTGCGCCGCTGGATCTCAGCGATCTGGTGACGGACGCCGCATTGCGGTTCGAGCCGGTGGCGTTCGAGGCGGGACACCCGCTGGAATACGACATTCAGAACGGCCTGTCCCTGACCGGCGACTGCCAACAGCTGGATCAGCTGGTGGATATCCTGCTGGACAACGCCGTGAAATACGCCGCGCCCGGCGGTGCCATCCGCCTGACGCTGAACGCCGCCGGAAGGAATGCGGTGCTGGCGGTGGAGAACCCCGGCGAGAGGATCCCCGCCGAGAAGCTGTCCCACCTGTTTGACCGGTTCTACCGGGTGGACGATGCCCGCACCGGCGCGGCGGGGTTCGGGCTGGGGCTTGCCATCGCCCGCCAGATCACGGCGCGGCACAAGGGAACCATCACCGCCGCCAGCGACGAGAGCGCCACCCGCTTTACGGTGACGCTGCCACTGCACCGGGGATAATACAGAATGATCGAGGTTTTTCCCATGTTTGATACACTTTTGCGGGGCGGTACTGTCATTGACGGTACCGGCCGCGCCGCGTTTGCGGCAGATGTGGCCATTGAAAACGGCAAGATCGCGGCGGTGGGACAGCTGTCCCACGCCCAGGCGCGGCGGACGGTGGACTGCACCGGAATGACCGTCACCCCCGGCTTTATCGACATTCACCGCCACGCCGACGGCGCGGCGTTCCGCCCCGGCTTCGGGGAGTGGGAGCTGTGTCAGGGGCTGACCACCATCGTCAACGGCAACTGCGGCCTGTCCGCCGCGCCCTTCGGGCCGGATAATGAGGCCGCCATCCGGGCGTATTTGCAGCCTATCACCGGCGACCTGCCGCCCCGGCTGTACAGCCGCTCGCTGGCGGGGTACTTCCGCTCTCTGCCCGCCCTGCCTCTGAACGTGGGCATGCTGGTGGGCGCGGGTACTCTCCGGGCCGACGCGGCGGGCTATCAGCTGACGGAGTTGGAGGACGGCCACTTTGCCGCCATTCACCGCCAGATGGAGCAGGCGCTTTCCGACGGTGCGCTGGGCGTCAGTCTGGGCCTTGGCTACGCGCCGGAGTGCTTCTATTCCACCGCCGACCTGATCCGGGCCTTGCAGCCGGTGGCGGGGACGGATATCCCCGTCACCGTCCACATGCGGCAGGAGGGCGGCGGTGTGGCGGAGTCGGTGCGGGAGATGATCGCCGTGGCCCGTGCGCTGAACTGCCCCGTTCACATCAGCCACCTCAAGGCTATGGGACGGGACAACTGGGGCAAGAAGATCCCTCAGGTGCTGACGCTTTTGGAGCAGGCGCAAAATGAGGGCCTGCGGGTGGACTGCGACGTGTATCCCTACACCGCCGGCTCCACCCAGCTGCTGCACATTCTGCCGCCGGACTACCTCACCGGCGGCATGGAGGCGGTAGTGGAGCGTCTGCGGGATCAGAGCGTCCGCCGGGAGCTGGCTGAGCGCATCGAAAGCGGCGTGGGCTTTGACGATATTGCCAAGCTGGCGGGCTGGGACGGCATTTACCTGACCTCCCTCCACTGTCCGGAGGATCACCCCTATCAGGGTCACAACCTGATGGAGATCGCCGCCCTGATGGGACAGGATCCACTGTCCTCCTGCTGTGAGCTGCTGGCACGGGAGCACGGCCAGATCACCATGATCGACTTCATGGCGTCGGAGGAGGATATCTGCGCCATTCTCCGTTCGCCCCTGTCCTGCGTCATCTCCGATGCCACCTATCCCACCGAGGGACAGCTGCACCCCCGTGTCTGCGGCAACGTGACCCATTTGCTGGAGCATTTTGTCCGGGAGAAGAAAGCACTCAGCTGGGAGCAGGCCGTCCACAAGCTGACGGGCCGTCCCGCTCAGGTGCTGGGACTGACCGGAAAGGGCCGTCTGGAAGCGGGCTGCGACGCGGACGTGTGCATGTTTGCGCCGGAAGCCCTCCACGAGCGGACCACCTATACGGAGCCCCAGCAGACCTCGCAGGGGATGTCTCTTGTGCTGGTGGCGGGCGAGATCGCTCTGGAAAACGGAAAGCCCACCGGTATCTGTGCCGGACGGGCTGTCAGGAGGTAACTATATGCTGGAAAAGATCGTTGCCGCCGTTCGTGCGGCGGGAGACATGATCCGCGACGCCCACAACATCGAGCGGGACACCCGCGAGAAAACCGGCGCGGCGGATCTGGTGACGAAATACGATGTGGCGGTGCAGGAGTTTCTGCGCCGTGAGCTGCTGGGCATCTGCCCGGAGGCCGATTTCTTCGGCGAGGAGGGGCAGCACGAGACGCTGACCAGGGACTGGGCCTTCATCGTCGACCCCATCGACGGCACCACCAACTTTGTGCGGGAGCTGCATTACAGCAACATCGCCGTGGCCCTGTGCTATCGGGGGGAGGTGCGGTATGCCGTGGTGTATAATCCCTTTATCGAGGATCTTTTCGCGGCGGAAAAGGGCTGCGGCGCCACGCTGAACGGGCGGCCCATCCATGTGTCCGACCATGACGCGGCGCATGCCATCTGCATGTGCGGCAGCACCATCTATGACCGCAGCTATACGGACAGGAGCTTTGCCATCATGCGGTGGCTGTACGACCACACGCTGGACTTCCGCCGCTTCGGCTCCGCCGAGCTGGATATCTGTCAGGTGGCCGCCGGGCGTATCGAGATCTTCTTCGAGTGCCGCCTGTCCCCGTGGGATTTCGCGGCGGGCAGCCTGATCCTGCAGGAAGCGGGCGGAAGTCTGACCCGTCTGGACGGCAGCGCCATCGACCCCAGAGAGCCCGGCAGCGTCTGGGCCACCAACGGCAAGTGCCATGAGATGTACAGGGAACTGCCGTAATAAGAAAAAACCGGCCGTAAGGCCGGTTTTATTCTTCTTCCAGATTTTCCAATGCCACACGCACAGCCTCTACCACAAATGCGGAAAATGTACAATCGGTTCCGCGAATGGCTTCCTCTACAGCTTCGATAAGCTCATTGGGAAAGCGGATGGATTTGTTGGTAGAACCCGGCGGTTTGGGAATCTTGAATTTTGCCATAATGCACCCCGTAATACAAGTTTATGATAAAAATGTATTGCATTTTGCGTTATAATGATGCATTATATTTTGTAGCACAAAATTTGAGGTGACATACATGGAAAATTTGCCCAAGTATTATACCACATTGTTTAATGCCGTTACTGATGCGATTGAACTGATCTCCCGCTCCGAAGTGTCGGAAGCAATGGCATGCTTGGTTGCGGCGCAGCAAAAGGCGGAAGAAATCTACATTTCCGAAGCATAAAAAACCGGCCGTAAGGCCGGTTTTTTCTTGGACAGTGGAAATAAAGCCTCCCCTGTGTAAGGGGAGGTGGCAACGCGAAGCGTTGACGGAGGGGGTGTTTGAATGTCATTATCCCCTCAGTCAGCCTTGCGGCTGACAGCTCCCCTTGCAACAGAGGGAGCCTTTGTAAAAACATCTCTCGTTTATTTCTTCCCCGTCGCGTTGGCGGCGTAGACGCACACCAGGATCACCGCCACGCCCACGATCTGCCACAGGCCGAACGGCTCCTTCAGCAGCACCACGCCCGCCAGTACGCTGACCACCGTGGTGACGTTGCTGAACAGCGACGCCTCAGACACCGTCAGGTAGGCGTTGGCGAAGTTCAGCAGGAAGTACGCCACCACCGAGGACACGATGCCCAGATAGACCACCGCGCCCCAGAACGCGCCGCTCTGGATGGCGGGCAGGAACGTCTCCGCCATGTGGCCCGCTCCCTGGATCAGTGCGGCAGGGATGAAGAACACCATGCCCACGGTGAACATCACATACGTCACCTCAAAGGCGGTGAATTTCGCCGCCGCCCGGTGGCTGAGGGTGTAATACGCCGCGTCGCAGCCCACCGTCATCAGCAGGAACACCAGACCCAGCGCCGAGATGTGGGTCTCGCCGCCCATGTAGATCAGCGCCACGCCGCCGATACACAGCACCGCGCAGATCACCTGCCGCCGCGTGACCCGCTCGTGCAGGATCAGCACGTCCGTGACGATACAGGCGATGGGCACCACGGCGATGATGGTGCCCGCTACAGCGGAGGAGGTGTACAGGATGCCGTAATTCTCGCAGAAGAAGTACAGCACCGGCTGGATCAGACCCAGCAGCACCAGCGAGCCGATGGGCTTGCCCCTCAGAGAAAAGGCGAACAGCGGCCTGCCACGGGTTTTCCCCACCAGCGCGTTGACCAGAATGACCAGCGACATGGCGGTAAAGGCGATCAAAAAACGGAAGGCCAGCAGCACGGTGGGCTTTGCCACCTCCAGCGCCAGCTTGGAAAACATGAAGCTCATGCCGAAAATGGCGCTGGCCAACAGGGCGAACACCAACGACAGGGTGTGGGTTTTCTTGTGCATCGCAATCATCTCTCTTTCGAAGTACGGTTTATCTTATCATATTAATGTTTTTTCCGCAACGGGGAACTTGGGAGTTTCACTTTCCGGGGCAAAAACGGCCTTCGGCGACCCGCTTTTCCCAATCACGCTGTGTAAACACAGCGGATGCTACGGCGGCATAGCCGCCGAGGACGGATGCTAAAAATATGCCACCGACATATTTTCTTAACGCACCGACTAGAAAAGTGGGCAAAAGAGCCAGAAGAAACCAAAGGTTTCTTCACTTCCTTGCGCGCTATGCTGTGTGAGGGATCGTGAGTGCGTACCACACGTTTGCGCAAGGTTTTCTTTTTCGTTTTATAGAAAGTATCGTCTCTGCTCCAGCGCCGCTGCCGCTGATGCCAGCGAGACGAGCAACGCTTCAGCGTCTACTGCTGCAACGCATGAGCGGCAGCGGCGCAAGAAGGGAATCAATGCGTCATACGCACCGATAATAAACGGGTTCTGTGAACGCGCGGTAAACGGCAACACTTTTGCATAGGGAACGGCGTGAGCGGATTCTTAAACCGCAGGTTTAAGCGGCCCTTTTGGACACTTTTGGGGCCGAGGCCAAAAGTGTCTCGCGCCGGAGCGCGAAAGTCTCAATTAAAAATCACAAAAGCAGAAGCCGGGCGGGCGGCCCAGCTTCTGCTTTTACCATAAATCATACGAAACATGCATTTCACTTTGTCATGCGGCTTCTGCAAGGTGTTACTTGTTGGTGACACGACTGACGACGCCAACGACCACCAGCAGAACGGCAAGACCGGCCAGCAGCAGATTCAGACCCATAACCGTCGCTCCTTTCTTTTGGATTCTAGGTTGGTTATAGCATATCACGGAGGAGTCCATTTGTAAAACGCACCATTTTCATCATTATCATGAAAAAATGTTTGAACCCCGTTAAGATTTCTGCTATACTATGTTAAGAAAAAAGGAGGGATGGGTATGAGCCTGACAAAGTACGAGATCCTGCTGAAGACCGCCGAATGCGGCAGCTTTACACGGGCCGCCCAGGAGCTGAACTTCACCCAGTCTGGCATCAGCCACGCGGTCAGCTCGCTGGAGGCGGAGCTGGGGACGACGCTGGTGGTGCGCAGCCACGGCGGCGTGTCGCTGACGGCGGACGGCCGGGCGCTGCTGCCCTACTTCCGGGAGATGTGCGCTTTGCAGCACCAGCTGGAGCAGAAGGCCGCCGACCTGCGGGGGTTGGACACCGGTCTTGTGCGGGTGGCCACCTTCACCAGCGTGTCGGAAAAGTGGATGCCTTATATTCTAAAGAGCTTTCAGGAGATCTATCCCAAGATCGAATTTGAGCTGCTGCCCTCCAACTTCAACAACGAGATCGCCGATTGGGTCACCCACGGGCAGGCGGACTGCGGCTTCGTCAGTCTGCCTACGGAGAAGCATCTGGACAGCTGGCTGTTACAGCGGGATCAGTGGAAGGTGATCGTTCCCTGTGACCATCCGCTGGCGGGCCGCGATCCCTTCCCGCCGGAGGCGCTGGAGCAGTATCCGGTGATCCTGCTGGACGAGGGCGACGACTACGAGATACAGGAGGTGTTCGACACCCTGCATATCCAGCCCAACATCCAGTACACAGTGCAGCAGGATCAGACCATTCTGGCCATGGTGTCCAGCGGCCTGGGCATCAGCATCATGGAGGAGCTGATGCTGCAGCGCTGCGTGTATCCGCTGGTGGCCTGCCAGCTGCCCCGGCCCTTTTACCGCAACATCGGTATCTGCGTGAAGGATAAGAACGCCCTGTCCCTGTCCACCCAGCGGTTCATTCAGCATGTCCGCCGCTGGGTATTGGCCAACGGTGCGCTGGAGGGGCAGAAATAAAAGCAAAAAAAGAAACCGGGGATATCCCCGGTTCTTTTTTTGCTTATTATCACAGTGCGGCGGCGCCGATGATGCCGGCCTCGTTGCCCAGCTTGGCGGCGGCGATGATGGGCACGGCGCCCTCCCGTCCGCCGAAGCAATGCTCCGCCACATATTCCCGGATGGGAGAGAGGATCCGCTCGCCCTGACGGCTGATGCCGCCGCCGATGAGAATCATCTCCGGGGCAAGGCTGTTGACCAGATCGGTCATGCCCGCCGCCACATAGACGCACCAGCGGTCGATGACCGCCTGTGCCGCCGCGTCTCCGGCGTCGGCGGCCTGAAACACGTCCAGCGCCGTCAGCTCCTCACGGCCATGGAGGGCGGATTCCGGATGCTGCTCTCCGGCCCGCTTGGCCTGACGGATCAGTGCGGTGGCGGAGGCGTAGGCCTCCCAGCAGCCGTCACGGCCGCAGGTGCAGTGCTCGCCCTCCAGCACCAGCAGGGTATGGCCCAGCTCTGCGCCCATGGAGCGCATACCGGCGTAAATTTTGCCGTCGATGATGATGCCGCCGCCTACGCCGGTGCCCAGCGTAATGAGGATCATATCCCGGCGGCCCACCGCTGCGCCTGCCACGGTCTCCGCCAGAGCGGCGCAGTTGGCGTCGTTGCTGAGACGGACGGGGATGCCGAACCGCTCGTGGAGCATCCGGCACACGGGGACGTTGAACCAGCCCAGATTATAGGCACGCACCACCACACCGGCCTCGCTGTCGCAGGTGCCGGGAGAGCCGATGCCGATGCTGGCGCAGTCGGCGGCGATCAGGCCCGCCTTGTCCAAAGCCAGCTCCACGGCGCGGCACATATCCGCCACCATTTCCTCCGCCGGGCGGAAGGCTCCGGTGGGAACGCTGGCCTCGGCGATAATGTTGTGGCGGTCGTCCACCACGCCAACGGCGATGTTGGTGCCGCCCAGATCAATACCGATACGATACATGGCTGCTCCTCCTCACTTACAGCTGCATGGCTGCGGTGACGGCGCAGCCGTTTTGCATGATGTGATCCAGCGCCACGCCCTCCGGCAGCTGGAGACGGCTCAGCGCCAGCAGCGGCCCCTTGCCCGTCAGCTTGAACAGGGCCTCCTTGGCCGTCCAGCACTCCCAGAACCGCTGGAAGCAGCCCGCGTCGCCGTAACGGATGTAGGCCATCTCCGCCTCGGAGCAGGCACGGCGCATGAACTTCTCCTCCGCGCCGCGAATGACCTCCACGTCCACGCCCAGCACGTGATCTCCCGCGGCAGCCACCACATAGGGGCCGCTGTGGCTGACGCTGATGTAGAAGGGATCGCCCTCCACGCCGGGCTTGCCGTTTTCGTCCCAGACCAGCGGCGCGCTCTCCACCGTGCAGCCAAGACGGGCCGCCGCGGCCTGCCGCAGCAGCAGTTCACCGGCGGCGCTGCGCTTGCGGTCGTCCTCGTTGGGAAAATCACCAATGCGGCTGCGGCGCTCCGCGTCCATCATGGACAGGGCAGCGTCGTAGGCCGCGGCGTCCATCTCCTTGATGTTATACCAGAAAAGCTCCATATGACTACCTCCACCGATATCGTAATATTCTTGGTAATGAGTATACCACATGCGCCGCGCCGTTTCCACTCTTTTTATGTTGCTTTTTGCCGGATTTTGCGATACACTGGGCTTGTGTTTACAAGGAGGAACAATATGGTTTCGATTATTGAAGTGACCACGAAGGGGCAGCTGCGCCAATTCGTGGATTACCCCAACATTTTATATAAAGATGTGCCCCAGTTTGTCCCCGCCACCTTTGATGACGATATGAGCGACTGGGACAAAAAGAAGAACCCCGCCTTTGAATACTGCGAGGCCCGCTGCTGGATGGCCATGAGAAACGGCGAGATGGTGGGCCGCATCGGCGCCATCCTCAGCCACAAGGCCAACGAGAAGTGGGGCACCAACCGCATGCGCTTTACCCAGGTGGATTTCATCGACGACGAGCAGGTGGCCAACGCCCTGTTCACCACGGTGGAGCGCTGGGCCAGGGAAAAGGGCTGCAACGAGGTACACGGCCCGCTGGGCTTCACCGACCTTGACCGGGAGGGCATGCTGGTGGAGGGCTTCGACCGCCGCAGCTGCTTCTTCACCTATTATAACCATCCCTACTACATCGATCACCTGACCCGGCTGGGCTATGTGAAGGATGTGGACTGGATCGAAAATCTCATTCAGGTGCCTACCGATGAAAAGATCATCGAGCGGTGGCGCAAGCTGTCGGAGTTCGTGGAAAAGCGCTATCACCTGCATGTGTTCCATCCCCGGACGCGGCTGGACTACTTCGGCCTGATCCCCCGGTTCTTCCAGCTGGTGAACACCTGCTACGCGCCGCTGTACGGCACGGTGGAGCTGTCGGATAAGCAGATCAAGCGCTACAGCGCCAAGTTTGCCCCGCTGATCAACCCCAATCTGGCCTTCTTTATCATGGATGAGCACGAGGATATGGTGGCCATGGGTGTGGCTGCGCCGTCCATCGCCAGCGCTCTGCAGAAAAGCCGGGGCAAGTATTTCCCCACCGGGTGGATCGACCTGCTGAAGGCCTTCCACAAGAACGACACCATTGACCTTTTGCTGATCGCCGTGCGGCCCGACTACCAGAAGAAGGGCGTCAACGCCATGATCCTGTACAACGCCATGCAGGGCTGCTTCAAGCTGGGCATCAAGGAGGCCGAGACCGGCCCCATGCTGGAGACCAACGAGAAGGTGCAGTCCCAGTGGAAGGACTTTGACATTGAGCAGCACAAGCGCCGCCGCTGCTTTATCAAGAAGCTGAAGTGATGATGCAGAACTATAAATTTACCATTGCCTATGACGGCACACGGTTTTTCGGCTGGGAGCGCCAGCCGGACAGGGACACCATTCAGGGCAAGCTCGAAGCGGTGCTGAGCCGTCTGGCCGGCCAGCCGGTGGAGATCATCGGCGCAGGCCGCACCGATGCAGGCGTTCACGCCCGTGCCATGGTGGCCAACGCCCAGCTGGACGTGAAGGAATCCCCGGAGGAGATCCGGGACTACTGCAACCGCTATCTGCCGGATGCCATCGCCGTCCGGGAGGTGAAGCCCTGTGGGCCCCGGTTCCACGCCCGGTACAACGCGCTGGGCAAGACCTACCGCTACACGGTGTTTGTGGGGGAGGTCAAGCCGGTGTTCGACCGGAAGTATGTGACGCTGCTGCCCTACGCGCCGGATGTGGAGCGGATGCGGCAGGCCGCCGCCTACCTGACGGGGGAGCACGACTTTGCCGCCTTCTGCGGCAATCCCCGCATGAAGAAATCCACCGTCCGCACGGTGGATACCATCGACATTCAGCAGCGGAAGGATCGTATCACGTTTACCTTCCATGGCAACGGCTTTTTGCAGAACATGGTGCGCATTCTGGTGGGTACGCTGCTGGAGGTAGGCCGTGGCTTCTGGGAGCCGGAGCAGGTGCAGGCCATTCTGGACAGCCGCGACCGCAAGCAGGCCGGCCCCACCGCCCCGCCGGAGGGACTGTGTCTGATGAAGGTGGATTATTGAAATTGGCATGAAATCCGGCGATTGCATTGCCAACAAAAATAAAGAGCGGCCTGTGGTCAGGCCGCTCCTTTCTAATTGTGCCGCCAACGGCGGCACACATCAGTTCTTCCCTCTTCTCTCTTATCTTTTCACTGACAAAAAAGAACCGCCCGAAGGCCGACTGACATAAGAAAACATACGGTTTTGCCTGTGCCTGTCCGGCTAAAATCACCCGAAAAAATACCCGCATACGTCAGTATGCGGGTATTTTTGCAGCCGATTTTATCTCGAACTTGCTTTGGCAAAACTGCTTCGCACCAGAAAAGAGCGGATTTTGTGCAGAGCCAAGACGCGGCGCCGCAGGCATACTCTATGTCTGGCAAGGTGCCGCAACGCAGGTTCCTGCGCAAAAGCCGCCTTTTATGGCGTGTGTTTTCTTGTGTCAGGCGGCCTAAAGGCGGTTCCTTTTTTGTCACATGTTGTGTATGTCGTTCAACAGCTCGTCCAACGACATGCGGCCCACCTTTTCGTTGGCGGCTGCGGCGGGGTTGGCCGCTTCCGCTGCCTGACGGGCCGCCTCGGCCTCTGCGGCCTGACGGCTGGCTTCCGCCGCCTGACGCTGGGCGATTTCCTGCTGCATCTTGCCGGACAGATCCTCCACAAAGGGGCTGGTCAGCGTATCGTCGGAGACCTTCCGTTGCTGGGGCTGCACGGGAGCGGCGGGAGCGGCCTTCCGCACGGGCTGTGCGGGTGCGGTTTGCTGAACAGGCCGTGCTGCGGGAGCGGCTTTCGCCGGCTCGGGGCGGCTCTGCCGCGGCGCACGGTTCTGGGCTGCGGCGTTACGGTCGGGGCGGGGCGGCTGGGGCGGACGGTCATCGTCATCGCCGCTGTCGCCGTCATCGTCATATCCGCCGCCATTGTGGCCGATACGGCCCAGCAGGAAGCCCACCAGCAGCAGAATGACGACCAGCAGCGCCGCACCGATGATGGCGGCGGTGGAGGTAGCCATCTCACCCACCAACGGCAGCGTTACCGTCATGGGGATGGAATAGGTAGGCGGCTCGGGCGGCGTGTTGGGATCGACGATCTCCATGGTGGGGATGATGCCCTCGTACTTGGGCATGCGGTACACATGGACGGTATAGGTCTTGGAGGTGGTGCCGTCCTCTGCTGTGCAGGTGACGGTCATCACATTGTCCCCCTCCTGAGACAGCTGCATGGTGGCCTCGGTGACCTTCAGGGCCTTTTCGTCCTTTGCCACGCCGGAAAGCGTCGCCGACCGGGTCTCGTAGGGGACGTAGGCCACGTATTCCGTCACCGCACCGGAGAAGGTGGGGCTGAGCGTGCCCACATCCAGCGTCAGCTCCTTCAGCAGCGCGTCGGTGCTGGGCTTGTAGTTGGGATCCTGCTCACGGGTGACGGTGATGGTGTAGTTCTTTTTGGCGCCGGTGGCGGCGGTGCAGGTAACGGTGACGGTATTGCTGCCCACCACCAGCGTATTGCCGCTGACGGACACACGGGCCGAGCCGTCCGCCGCCTTATAGCTAAGGTTCAGGGATTCCACCGCGTAGGGCACCGTGGCGGTGTAATTGGTGGTGGATTTGTTGAACGCGGGGCTGAGGGTGGCGTTGGAGCAGGTGAGGGAGCTGAGGTCGCAGTTGCTGCTGGGCGGGGTCGCCACCGAGCCCGTCCAGGACGTGCCGCTGACAGTCTCGTCCTTGCTGCCGTCGGAGACGACGATGTTCTTGAACCCGGCGGTCAGTGCGGTGCCGCTGGCCAGACCGCTCTTTACCCGGAAGGTGACGGTCAGCACGCCGGTGCTGGAATTGATGGGGTTGCTGACGCCGTACAGCAGGAAGTGGTTGCTGTTGTAGTCCATGGTCCAGCCGCTGATCTTCTGATCGTAGTTGGTGAACTCCAGCGTGTTGCTGTCATACTCCAGCGTGGCCTCGATGCCCATGACGTTGCTGCCGGAAATGCTGAGCGTCAGCGTGACGGTGCTGCCGGCCTGCACGGTGCTGTCGCCGGACAGGGAGGACGAGGCCGCCTCTGCCCGTTGGGGCAGCAGCGCCGCGACGATCAGCGCCAGCGTCAGCAGCAGCTTGAAAAGGGAAGATGTATTGTGTTTCATGGCGTTATCCTCCTATCAACCGATGGTATCCTTGCCGATGATGACGCGGGCCGCCTTGACCACATCGGTCAGGGTGACATAGCCGTCGCTGTTCAGGTCGGCGGCCTCGCGGTAAGCGCCCTCCAGCGTCTTCTTGTCCAGCACGTGGGACTGCAGCGCCACCACGTCGGTCAGGGTGATCTTACCGTCGCCGTTCACGTCGCCCGTTACCACCAGCGTGTAGGACTTATTGCCCACCACGGCGGTCATGCCGGTGCTGAGAGTGCCGCTGGTCACTTCGGTCTTGCCGTCGTAGACCTTGGCGTTTTTGCCCAGCTGTTCCACGGTGCTGCCGGGCGTCAGACCCGTCCAGTAGCCGGAGATATTGTCGGGCAGCTCCGTGACCTTGGTGGCGGTAAACACAGGCTTGAAGGTCATGTCCTTGGCCTCCATCACGGTCTTGCCCTCGGTATAGCCCTCCCAGTGGCTGAACTTATAGGTATACTGGCCGTCAGGCGCCTTGGTGGGGGAGGTCTCCGGCATGGGGATCAGCTCACCCTCGGCCACGGTGCCCCGCTTGAAGATATCGCCGTCGGCGTCAAGGAAGGTGTAGGTGTACACATCCGCGTACTGGGCGTACAGCGTCAGGTCGGAAGCGATGATCTTGGTGGCGGAGGAGATCTGCTCGCCGCCCTCCTTCTCCGTGAACCAGCCGATGAAGGAGTAGCCCGTCTTGCTGGCGGTGGGCAGCTTGCCGTAGACGATATCACCCAGCGAGACGGTCTTGGTCTTGCTGCCGTTCAGCGTGCCGCCGTTGGGATCGAAGGTGATGGTGAAGGTCTCGTCGTCGTGGGCCTGACCGCTGTTGCTGCGGACGGTGAAGCTGGACTTGGCCAGCTCAAAGCTCTTGCTGTTGGACACCGCTGTCAGCGTGAAGGTGTAGTTACCGGCGGCCAGTGAGCTGTAGGCCACGGAATCGTCCAGCTTCTTCAGGTCGTAGGACATTGCGTTGGGCGAGGCGTTCTTGCTGATGACCGCCGCGCCGCTCTCCTTGGCGATGGTGATGTTGACGGAGGTGATGGGAGAGGAGCAGGAGATCACACCGCGAACGGGGAAGGAGGAGTTCTTGGCCACCAGAATATTGTCCTTGGTGGGATAGATCACGCCCCGCAGCGTCCAGTCGTCGGCGCTGTTGGCCACGGCCACCGGCTGCCACTCGGTCACGCCGCTCTCCTCGGAGGAGGCCGCCATCACCAGCGTATCATTTTCATAGCTGAGATATGTACCTGTTTTCACATTTTTCAGCGTATAGGCGCTCTTGCCCTGGGTTAGCTCCCACTTCTGCCCGTCGGAGATGGAGGGAGAGGACAGGGAAACGGTGCTCTTGTCGGCACTCAGCCGCAGGGTCTTGCCGTCCACCTGCGTGCTGATGGTGTAGAACCCGCCGGCGAAGTAGTTCAGGGTGAAGACCTGATCCGTTCCCTCGGCGGAGCGGACGTCCAGCTTGGCGCTGCCGCCTGCGGCGGACACGGCGTACTTCTGGTCGCCGCTGTTCAGCAGCAGCTGATAATTGCCGTCGGCCTTCGGTGCGTCCTCGTAGCCGTTGTTCATCAGCATCACCAGCGCATCGGCCGGCTCGTTCACGCCCAGACGGCGGTAAACGCCCATCTGCACGTCGCCGGAGCTGCCGTAGAAGTACCGCAGGATCAGACCGGAGGTACCGTATTTATTGGCGGTGTCGCCGGACATGGCAGCGCCGGATTTCCCCTCGCTGCGCAGCTCCTCCGCCGTGACCAGACGGCCGGATACCGCGTAGATGGCCGAGATCAGATCGCCCTCCGGCTGGTTGGCGAAGCCGCCCAGCGAGTCGAAGGCGCGCTTGATGAGGGAGCAGGCGTCGGTGGGGCCATGCTGCACGGCCCGGCTCCAGAACACGTTTTTCAGCGCCACGGAGTATTCTTCGATATCGAAGCCGTCCACCTTGTTCTCCACCAGCGAGACCACTTTATTATAGAACTTGTCCTTGGTGTAGTCGTACTGGGCCTGACCGAAGGTGCCCTTGTAGGTGTTGGCCATGTCCTCCCACGTGTCATCAAAGTAGGAGCCGTAGCCGTCGGAAATACGGTGATAGGCGCTGTCCAGCGCATCGCCGATGTCGCGGTAAACGCTCTTGTCGCTCTTTTTGCACCACTCGGCGAAGTCGTGGGGAACGCCGGCATTGCTGGCGAACATGTACATGCCGTAGGATTTTCCGCCGGGATCGCCGGGGGTGGTGGCGATGATGCCAGGGTCATAGGACGCGCCGATCTCGTAGAAGCGGCTCAGCGCGTCGTAATCGGCGTTGTACCACTGCATGGCCGTGTCGGCGATCGCGCGGATAAGGAATCCGCTTGCCACCAGTCCCAGAACGATGGCGCAGCTCAGCAGCAGGGCGGTGCTTCTTCGTAACAGGTTCATGCTGTTTTCCTCACTCTCCGTTCAGAATACACGGACAATGCAAAGCCGGGAGAGGGAAGAATGCCTTTCTACCGCTTTACATAATGTTATTCAAAAGAAAGTATAGCATCCGCAAACGGGCTTGTCTATAAAAAACGCGAAAAAAACACAAAAAATTGGGCGTTTTTGTCGAGGAACTACCATATTTGGGGAAGATACTTTTCTATAAAACGCCCTATGAAGGAAAAATGTTCCAAAGAAAAGGGCAAAATGAAAGAGCTTGGCAAACGTTGCTTGCGTTCGGGAAAGAAGTATGGTATAATAAAAAACGCTATTGGCAGGTGTGCCATGACAAGCAGGAACACAATGTGGAGAACCAGTAACGATACAAGGGAGGAACGACTATGAGAAAGAGAGCGGCGGCCATTCTATTGGCACTGTGTATGGCACTGACCCTTTTGCCCACGGCGGCCTTCGCCACGGAGGAGGGCGGCGCGGCGGCCCCTGTGGAGCAGCCCACCCAGCAGGAGGAGAAGCAGGAGGGTCAGCAGGAGCAGCCGGAGGAAACCCCGGAACAGCCGGAAGAACAACCGGAAGCGAAACCGGCGGAACAGCCGGAGCAGCAACAGGAGTCTGCGGCGCAGGGGGGACCTGCGGTGCAGTCCAATGAAACGGGCATCGCCCTGCTGGCAGATGAGCACAAGCACTGCATCTGCGGAGGCAGCGTCACGGCGGGAGATCATACCAGCCATTCCGACGTGGCCTATCAGCCGTGGAACGGCACGGACGGCATTTCGTATACGAACAATACCGCCTACGTCTATCTGACGGGCAACGCCACCATCGGCGGTCATCTGACGGTGGACGGCAAAACCCTTTACCTGTGCCTGAACGGCAAGACCCTTTCCAGCAACGGTACCGCTAAAATCCAGGTCAAAAACGGCGGTCGACTTGTTCTCTGTGACTGTCAGGGCGGCGGCACCGTCAAGGGCGCTACCTCTGGTTGGGGCGGCATGTGCGTCTACCTCTACAACAGCACGCTGGATATGTTCGGCGGCAAGCTCACCGGCGGCAAAGTCACCGGCAAAGGCGGCGGCGGAGCCATCGCTCTGGATGACCAGCAGTGCATATTCATCGCTCTGGATGACCAGCAGTGCATATTCAATATGTACGGTGGCGAAATCTCCGGCAACAACGGCAATAACTACGGCGGTGCCATTTTCCGGAAATTCAATGCAAACATGCCGAACACCACCGGCGGCACTTTCAATATGTACGGCGGCACCATCAAGGATAACACCGCCAAGAACGGCGGCGCATTCTTCTCCACCACCGGCGGCACCATCAACATGACCGGCGGCACCATCTCCGGCAATAAAGCGACCCAAAGCAACAACGATGCCGGAGGCGGCGCCATCTATATGCGCGGCAATGGTAAGATCGACATTTCCGGCAGCGCGGAGATCACCGGCAATTCCTCCAGTCTGGACGGCGGCGCGATTCTGATGGGTTGGGGCGAGATCAACATTTCCGGCAGCGCGAAGATCAACAGCAATACCGCCAGCCGCTGGGGCGGCGCCATCTGCCTGCGCCAAGATTCAAATCAGACGACGATACTCAACATGCGGGGCGGCGAGATCAGCGGCAACAAGGCCACGCAGGAGGGCGGTGCGGTTCATGTGCTTGACAAGCAATGCCAGTTCTTCCTCTATGACGGCAAGATCACCGGAAACACCAGCGGCGACGGCGGCGCCATCTATCTGAATCAGGAACCGTCGTGGCTGATTATGCAAGGCGGCGAGATCTCCGGCAATACGGCCACCGGCAACGGCGGCGTGTATATTTACCGCACCGGCTCGGTCTGCCAACTCTATAGCGGTAAGATCGAGAATAACAAAGCCAGCGGCAATGGCGGCGGCATTTATATCAATCCCAGCAACAGCGGCCAGCTGAAGGTCGGAAACAAACCCATCGTGCAGAACAACACGGTTTCCGGCAAGGCCAACAATGTGTATCTGCCCTCCGGCAAGACGCTGACCATCGAGATCGGCATGTCCAAAGGCGCGTCCATCGGCGTCACCACTGCGAATACCAGCTACCCCGTGGCATTTTCTAATAATTACAAAAAAGACTACGCGAATTACTTCTTCGCGGATGACGCCAATGCCCACGTGGAGTATAAGGATGACCAGAAGCTGTACCTTGTTTCCGGTGCGGTTGCGCGGCCCCTTACCGTGACCTTCGACCCCAACGGCGGTACGCTGGCCGAAGCGGACAAAACCAAATCGTTGATGACCGGCGAACCCTATGGTACGCTTCCGGTTCCCAGCTATGAGGGCTACGATTTCGCCGGTTGGTACACGGAACAGAACGGCGGCACGAAGATCGAGAGCGACACCACCGTGACGGTGTTCGGTACGCAGACCCTCTACGCCCATTGGACGGAGCACGAATACACCGTCACGGTAGTTAAGATCGGCATGCCGGAGTGGGGTTCGGTAACACCTATGAGCACAAAGGCCAAGGCAGGTGAAACGGTCACACTGACGGCAACACCGACAACGGGCAATCAGTTTCTGGAGTGGGTTTTCCTCAACAAGCCGGAGGGCGGCGGCTGGGTCAATCCGGTGCTGACCTTCACAATGCCCGCCGAGGATCTGACCATTCAGGCAAAGTTTACTGTGAAAAACTATTCCATCGGGTACACCACGGTGGGGGTTGCCGGCGGAAGTGCCTGGTATGTCCGGTGGGGAGACAGGGTATTCGATTACCTGCCCAAAAATCCTACGTATCAAGACTGGGTATTCACCGGATGGAAATGCGGTGATGTCACCGTTACTGAGGATATGACCTATGGCGATCTGGCAGGAAGTGACACGGTGAGTGGTATCCACATTGATGCGCAATGGCACCAGCACAAATTCAACATGTGGATGAATAATACGCCCGGAACCCTGAAATCACCCGCAGACTGTACGCATAACGCGCTGCACTACTGGATGTGCTCCTGCGATCTGATCGAATATAACGACGACCATCTGTATGAGGAGCCGGGCACGGCGCTGGGCCATCTGTGGAGTTGGACGTCCAATGGCAGCGGTACGCACACGCGGACATGCCGGCGTGAGAACTGCAATGCCACCGAAACCAAAGATTGTTCCGGCGGCGAAGCCACCTGCACTGCCAAGGCAATCTGCGAGGTTTGCAAGAGCGAGTACGGTACGCTGAAGGCGCACGACTTCACAGCGGAGACGGCAGAGGAGCAGTACCTGAAATCCAGCTCCAGCTGCACGGAGAAAGCGGTCTACTACAAGTCCTGCACGGTTTGCGGCCTGAGCTCCAAGGGTACGGCCAGCGAGGCTACCTTTGAATCCGGCAGCGTTCTGGGCCACGACTGGGGCGCATGGAAGTCCAACGGCAATGTCACCCACACCCGCGTCTGCTCCCGCGACGCCAGCCACACCGAGACGGAAAACTGCTCCGGCGGCGAAGCCACCTGCATTGCCAAGCCAAAATGCAATGTCTGCAACGCCGAGTATGGCGAAACGAACCCCAACAACCACGCCGGAACACTGGGTGAGTGGCAGAGTGACGAAAACAACCACTGGAAAGAGTATTCCTGCTGTGGTGCAGAAGCTGACAGGGGCCCCCATGATTGGGACAATGGCGAGGTAACGACACAACCTACCTGTACAAATGCGGGCGAAAAAACATTTACCTGTAACGAATGCGGCAGGAAAAAGACGGAGCAAATCGACGCCACCGGCCACAGCTGGAAACAGGAGTGGAACTCCGACGAGACGCATCACTGGCACGAGTGCGCCAACGGCTGTAATGCGAAAGATGCCTATGCGGAGCACGCCGACGCCGACAAGAACCACGTCTGCGATACCTGCGGCAAGGTGCTGAGCGTGTGCGCGGATGACAACAAGGATCACAAGTGTGACTACTGCGGCAAGGTGCTGAGTGAATGCGCCGACACCGACAAGGATCACAAGTGCGACTACTGTGGTAAGGTGCTGAGCGTGTGCGCCGACACCGACAAGGATCACAAGTGCGATTACTGCGGCAAGACGCTGAGCGAATGCGCGGATGACAACAAGGATCACAAGTGTGACTACTGCGGCAAGACGCTGAGTGAATGCACCGATGACAACAAGGATCACAAGTGTGATTACTGCGGCAAGGTGTTGAGTGAGTGTGCCGACGACAACAAGGATCACAAGTGTGATTACTGCGGCAAGGTACTGAGCGAGTGCGCGGATGACAACAAGGATCACAAGTGTGACTACTGCGGCAAGACGCTGAGTGAATGCGCGGATGACAACAAGGATCACAAGTGTGACTACTGCGGTAAGACGCTGAGCGAGTGCGCGGATGCTGACAAGGATCACAAGTGCGACTACTGCGGTAAGACGCTGAGTGAGTGCGCCGACGACAACAAGGATCACAAGTGCGACTACTGCGGCAAGACGCTGAGTGAATGCGCCGATGACAACAAGGATCACAAGTGTGATTACTGCGGCAAGACCATCTCCAACCACACCGGCGGCACGGCGGACTGCTGCCACAAGGCGGTGTGCGAGATCTGCGGCAAGGCGTATGGCGGGCTCGACCCCGACAACCATACCGACCTGAAGCACTTCCCCGCCCAAAGGGCCACCATACTGCGGGAGGGCAATATCGAGTATTGGTATTGCTCCGGCTGCGGCAAGTACTATAAGGACGCCAAAGCTACCATCGAGATCACGCAGGAGGACACCGTGATCCCCAAGGTGAAGCGTGACAACAGCGGCATTCCCTCCCACGGCGGCGAGACTGGCAAGACGGACAAGAACGATAAGACCGTCCAGTCCGTCAAAACCGGCGACGCGGGCGTTGCCCTGTACGGTGCTATGGCGCTGCTGAGCCTGACCGGCGGCGCGTGGATCGTCGGGAAGAAGAGAAGATCATAACAAACGCTCCCCTACCGGGGGAGCGTTTTTCTTGCCTCCCCTGTGTAAGGGGAGGCGTCAAAAATCTTTGATTTTTGACGGAGGGGTTGTCACATGACGGACAATTCCCCAGTCAGCTTTGCTGACAGCCCCCTTTACACAAGGGGGTCGAATTACGAATTCCTACGCCAGTGTTCGCACTGGCTCGGAATGACAGAGCTTGTTGCTTTTCATCTTGCCGCTGCCGCCCAGTGGTTATCCACCAGCTTATCGAAATCCACCCACTGGTCATCAGTCAGCTCGCCCGCCTGGGTCATGACCGTCTCCAGCCGCTCCAGCGCCGCCTTCTCCATGGTCAGGGGCGTGTTCCACGCACCGATCTCCCGGTGGCGGGCGGTGACGGTCTCCAGCGTGTCAAGGCTGGTGTCGGGGAACTGGCCGATGATGGCCTCGGCCACCTCACGGTCGGTGTGGGAATCCACCCAGTCCAGCGCCTTGGCAATGGCGCGGCAGAAGGCGGTGATCACGTCGTCATGCTCCGCTGTGTAGCTCTGGGACGCGAAATAGGCGGTATAGGGGATCGCGCCGCTCTCCGCACCGATGGAGCAGAGGATATACCCCTCGCCGGAGGTGACCACCTGCGTGGCGGCAGGCTCAAACAGCGTCACATAGTCTCCCTGCCCACCGGTAAAGGCCCCGGCCATCATGTTGAACTGCACGCTGGTGTCCACGATCACGTCCTTCTGGGGCTCCAGACCGTGCTGGCGCAGCACGTATTCCAGCGTCATCTCCGGCACGCCGCCTTTCCGGCCGCCGATGATGGTCTTGCCCCGCAGATCCTCCCAGTTAAAGGAAACGTCCTCCCGGCCCATCAGGAACGCGCCGTCGCAGGCTGTCAGCTGGCCGAACACCACCGGATGATCGTCCTTGCCCTGATTGTAAATGTAGATGCAGCTCTCCGGTCCCGCCAGACCGATGTCGCTCTGTCCGGAGACCACGGCGGTCATCACCTTGTCGGCCCCGCCGCCGTTGGTCAGCTCAATGGCAAGGCCCTCCTCGGCGAAGAAGCCCAGCTCCATGGCCACATACTGCGGCGCGTAGAACACAGAATGGGTCACTTCGTTCAGGCGTACCGTGGTCAGTTCCGCTTCTGCCGTCCCCGTGCCGCAGCCGCAGAGCAGCGGCAGCATCAGGGCGGCCAGCACCGGTGCGAAGATCTTTTTCATGCTTTTACCCCCAATAAATGATACAGTATTTTTTCCACCCACAGCACCAGCCGGTACATGACCACCGCGGCCACCAGCAGCAGCAACACGCTGGTCATCACCAGATCCATGTTGAACACCTGGGAGCCATAAACGATCAGATACCCAAGACCGGCCCGTGAGACAAGAAACTCGCCCATGATAACGCCTACCCACGAAAGGCCCACGTTGACCTTCAGGGTGTTCAGCAGCGTGGCGTAGTTGGCGGGAAACACCAGCATCCGCAAAAGCTGCCAGCGGCTGGCGCCCATGGCGGCCATCAGCCGGGTCTTCTGGGCGTCCGTGGCGCGGAAGCCCTCGTACATGTTGAGAATGGTGACGATCAGCGAGATAGCCAGCGTCATGACGATGATGGCGCCGGTTCCGGCGCCCATCCACACGATGAAGATGGGGCCGAGGGCTGTTTTCGGCAGCGCGTTCAGCACCACCAGATACGGATCCAGCACACGGCTCAGGGTGGGCCACCACCACATGGCCACGGCCACCACCGTTCCGGCGGCGGTGCCCAGCAGGAAGCCCACTGCCGTCTCCCAGCAGGAGACGCCTACGTGTAGCAGTACGTCACCGCTGCGGCACAGGCTCAGAAACGTGGCGGCGATGCGGCTGGGACTGCTGACCAGAAAGCCGTCGCTGAGACCGACGCGGCAGCTCAGCTCCCAGAAGGCGAAGAAGCCCACTAAAATTGCCAGCTGCCACAGCCGCACCCGGCGGCTCTGCCGCCGCACATCCCGCAGATACATCGCCCGCTTGGGCGACACGGCAGGTTCAATCATGCAGCTCCAGCTCCTTCCATATGGCATCGAAATACCGGGGAAAGGCGGGATTTTCCCGCCGCTTCATGGGATCCATCTGCCGCAGCTCTCCCATGTCGAACACCGCCTTGACCGTGGCAGGCCGCCGGGACAGCACCACCACCCGATCCGACATGCTGACGGCCTCGGAAATGTCGTGGGTCACCAGCAGGGCGGTCTTGCCCTCGGAGCGGATGATGCGCCAGATATCGCCGGATACCGCCAGCCGGGTCTGATAGTCCAGCGCGGAGAAGGGTTCATCCAGCAGCAGGATATCCGGGCCTGTGGCCAGCGTGCGGATCAGGGCGCACCGCTGCCGCATGCCGCCGGACAGCTGGTCGGGCCGCTTGACGGCGAATTCCGACAGGTCGTAGCGCTTCAACAGCGTTTCCACGTGGTCGCGGTGGGCCGGGTCGCGGTCGCGGCGGATCTGTAGCCCCAGCATCACATTGTCCCGGATGGAGCGCCATTCAAACAGCTGATCCCGCTGGGGCATGAAGCCCATCCGGCCGCTGGCGCCCGTTACCGGCTGGCCGTACAGCGACACCGCGCCGCCGTCCAGCGTCTCCAGTCCCGCCAGCACGCCCAGCAGCGTGGATTTTCCGCAGCCGGAGGGCCCCACGATGCTGACGAATTCCCCCTCCGCCACATCAAAGGATACGCCGCCCAGCGCTTCCACCTCGCCATTGCGGGCCTGATAGGTCAGGGCGGCGTCCCGGATCGAGATGATGTTGTTCATATGTGCCTCCCTTTTTCGTCCATAAGACCTTGCGGGAGAGATGCCTCTCCCTGCATCAGTATACGGCGGGGGTGCGGGATTGGTTCCTCGTTGACTTTTTGCCGCCGCTGGTGTACCATAGGAGCACAGTATATAAGAAGGAGGACGTCCCCATGAAGAAGATCATTTCCACCACCAACGCGCCCGCCGCTATCGGCCCCTATTCCCAGGCCATCGACTGCGGCACTTTTGTTGTCACCTCCGGTCAGGTGCCCTTTGATCCCGCTACCGGCGAGTTCGTCCCTGGCGGCATCACCGAGCAGACCCGTCAGGTGCTGACCAATATCAAGGCCATTCTGACCGAGGCCGGCCTGACCATGGACAACGTGGTCAAGACCACCGTGTTCCTGCAGAATATGGGCGATTTCGCCGCCATGAACGCGGTGTACGCCGAGTTCTTTACCGAGGGTCAGTATCCCGCCCGCTCCGCTGTGGAGGTCGGAGCGCTGCCCAAGGGCGCTCTGGTGGAGATCGAGACCATCTGCGTCAAGTAAGCGATACAAGTATAAAGGAAATCCTCTGCTTTGCGGAGGATTTCCTTTATACTTGTACTGTTAGTAAAACTGTCATGCATTATAATATTCTGTAGCTTTACTTTTCTTGTTAAATATTCTACTATACAGTCACAGAGTAAAAAACACTACAAAATATGTGTTAAGGAGGAAACTACCATGAAAAACATTTCTACTTACGTTATGATCTCCATCGTCTCCCTCGTGCTGGTGGTGGCGACCGCCTTTTTGATGACTGCTGCCGACGCGCCTATCCGTGAAGCCGGCGGATATCTGCCCATGCTGTTGGGTGCGGTATTCACCTGGAGCACGGCCAAGGCCAATCTGATGGAGCGCGACCGCGAAGTTCGCCGCAATGCTCGTACCGCCTTCACCCCCAGCCACGCCGCCGCGTAACGCTGATCCGGAAATTGTTTTCTCTCTCAAATAAAGAAGGAAGGATACGGAATGTGTCCTTCCTTCTCAGTCTGTCAAAAAAGCTTCGCAGAATTCGCGCCCGTTATGGCGGCGAACAAGTTGAATCATTTTTGCCGCGTCGGTGCGTTAAGAAAATATGCCGGTGGCATATTTTTAGCATCCGATCTCGGCGGCTGTGCCGCCGTAGCATCCGTCTTGATTTTTGCCGCACTCCAGTAGAAAAAGCGCGGG
>QWCN01001402.1_pt1 | contig 58749 bp, 58 predicted proteins | sample 1972711 | NCBI WGS metagenome assembly QWCN01 (sample SAMN09866707, study PRJNA288562) | Human gut metagenome isolate term1_stool, whole genome shotgun sequencing... | isolation source: gut | host: Homo sapiens | place: USA: California
CATACTTTTATTATACCATTTTTTATTTTACTATGCAACTAGTTTGTTTACTAATCGTGCTTAATTTCTAATTTGTGGACTTTGTGCGGTGTTGCCTTAGAAAAATTTTAGAAATGCTCTGAAATTATAAGGATATTCATTTCCGACTACAAACGTTTGCAGAAAATCAAAAGAGCGGCTCCGCACTCGCAAAGCCACTCCGTAAGCCATATATCGCCAATAAAATAAAGAACCGCTCCTCTTTCGAGAAGCGGTCATTTGGTCTGAGTGACAGGATTTGAACCTGCGGCCTCTACCACCCCAAAGTGATTTTTGACGTTTTGCAGTTTTTTGTAGTATTCAATGAGCAGCGCTGTTATGCGGTATATCGGCATTTTACGTTTTATCCCATTCTGTTTCGTATGGCGCACTTTCACCACGATGGCGCACTAATGGCGCACTCAAAAAGAGCGGGAACGGTCAGCCGTTCCCGCCTATATGATGTAATTGAGTTATGCGTTGTTTTCCGCAATGTCATTCAAATCGTGCTGTAATGTCCTACATAAGCTGACTGCTCCGTGTAGCGAACCTGGTATATATAAATCCAGTTTATGTTGCATTTCAATCAACCAGGTAACACATTCTACCATATCACCGATTTGAGAGGCTTTGCACGCCGCGTCTATAATTTTTTCATAAAGGTCGCTTCCACAGCGAATATTATTTTCTTTTTCCATAGTAAATTATTCCTTTCTTACTTGATAAATTTGATAAAGCGTATGTAGGGGGCACATGTGTTCATCTGCCACGCCGACAGTGAATAACGCCTTGTAAACTTTTGTGTACGCTCATAACAGCTCTTGCGCTTGTTCTGCGCTATTATCAGCGTTATCCGCTCTTTTCGCGTTCGCGCGGCTGCTTTGTGAGCCTCTAGAACTCGCGCGTTCTCTCCTGTTCCTCCGGTGTCAGCTTGTCAAATTCCATTGTGTTGCCTCCTCTTAATGCTTTTATCGGTTTTCTCGCTCTTGAGCTTGATTATATTATACTCTATTCCTGTGAATATATCAATTCGCAAAATGTACAAATATATTCCCATGAATATATGTAAAATGTCTATTTACATGAATAGATATATGTGATATAATAATATATAATGGAGGAGGTAAAAGCGTATGTCACCAGTAAGTAAAGCACAACAAAAAGCCGTACACAACTACGTCCGCAACAACTACGATCGTATCGAAGTAACGTTAAAGCCTAAGGGGCGAAAAGCTCAGATAAAGAACCATGCAGAAGAGCGCGGCGAAACGCTCAACAGTTTTATAAACCGGGCTATTGATGAAACAATAGAGCGTGACAACAAGGAGCCGCCAGAAAAGGAGTGAATGAAATGCCCGAAATAAGTTTATTTTACGGAATAAGGGTAACAATGTACTATGACGATCATAACCCGCCGCATTTCCATGTTGAGTATGCCGGAAACAAGGCAATAATTGATATTCTCAACGCCTCTGTAATGCGCGGAGCGCTGCCGAACAAGCAGCTTAAACTTGTCCTTGCATGGTGCGTACTCCACCAGGACGAACTAATGCAGAACTGGGAGCTTTCCAAGCAGAGTCTGCCGCTTAACAGAATTAACCCGCTGATATAAGAAAGGGGGATTTTTATGGATAACATTTTTCCTGCTGTCGTTCAGGCGCTTGCTGGCGATAATTTCACCGTATACGCGTATATGCGTGACGGAACCGTAAGGCTATACGACATGAAGCCTATGATTGAAAAAGGCGGCGTGTTCGAGCCGCTCCGTGATGAAACTTTTTTCCGTGAGCGGCTCACCGTTCTTAATGATACGGTGGCATGGGACATCTCCGGTAATATGGATCCCACCGAATGTATTGACATTGACCCGTTCACCATAGCGGAAAGCCCTGGTGTTGCCGACCCCCTTATGATAGCGTAAAAATCACAGCGCCGCTCACCAAGAGCGGCGTTTTTTCTATCCGGAATGTTGACTATATTCTGAAACGCTCTCAAATGCTCCAGATTTGCCGCTGTGAGCTTACTATCCTATCAGCAGGAAAATTATTTCTTGTGGCTTTCGGTGGCTCTGTGGGGCTGTGGCGCGCTGTTTTGGCTATGACATAATAGCTATTGAGTTTAGCTATATTGACGGTGCCACAATTAACCAACATTCCCGCACGCGCGTGACGTTAACAAACATAAACAGAGCCGCCCCTCTGTGAGTTCCTGTGCGCCGCTCACAATCAAAACGGCGCATTTCCTTTTTTAGGCTTCATTTCTCATTAAAGGGGTCAACCGAAAGTATATAAAAACGGTTGTACCAAAGTAGTACAAAGGTTGAACAAAAGTTAAACAAAAACCGAATATGTCAGTAATGTCACCCATAAAAAGAGCGTGCAAAATCAGAATATTCCACCATATTTCTCCGCGTCAGTTTCAATCTGATTAAATATTTGCTTTACCGTCGCTACTCCCAGTTGCAAAGCTGTTGCAATACTTTTCCATGACATACCTTTCTCACATCGCATTTCAAGCACTTTTTCTTGCTTATATGGGAGCATTGCGGAAAATTTTATAAACCGTATTCGCTTGCGGAGAAGCTCGTTTTTAGCATTTTTTAGACGCTCAATTTCGTACATAGATAGATTATTATCACCTGCGGAACTGCTCAGCTCTGCGATTTTCTCATTGATATTATTTACAATATCAAAAGCCGAATAGAGCATTTTGAAATGAGCCTCTTTACTGTTGGCATAGAGAGTTAAATTGTTCTGCATTAATTATCCTATCTCAACATTGCCAAAAACCTTAATGTAATTCTCGTTAATAATTCCGCCAGGGTTATCGTCCAAAATTTTTAAAGCCGCCTGACGGTCGATAACCTTGACTTCGGTTTTCTCAGCGAACGGAGTACTAACGGAGAAAAACGCGCCTTTTTTGGTGTGATACACTTCAATCTCTCCAAAGCAAACGTCGGTTGATTTGCACAAAAGTAAAGAGCCCTCCGTTGAATATAGCTTGCCATTGATGATGAATTCTTTGTTGTTCATAATAATAAACATTCCTTTCCTGTCATATTTTAACCGCCCCTTGACAGAAGCCAAATAACATAGTCCTCGATTTCAGACGTATGGGAGCGTTTGAACGCTTGTACACTCTTGCGCTTGGGTATTCGTATTGAGCCGTTAAAGCTACATTTATACTCGCTTCCATAGATTTCAAACAGCCTGCGCCCTGTTTGTCCGTGCCTAAGTAACCAAATTGCTCGTTTGTGTGCTTGATATGCTCTTGATTTCGTGAACCCGTGAAGTTTGCCGATTTTCGTAAATGAGAAGTTCTTGAAATAATACTCAATTATTATGTTTCGCTCAACATCTGGCAAGCTGTCAAGCGCCTTGTGCAGCGGTGCGTAATAATCGGACATATCCACACGTTCAAAGCCTGCGCCGCTCTCCGGGTCTGGGGTTATGTCGCCGCGTGTGGGCGCGTTCTCCTCGTCCGTCATAGGGTCGTCAAAACTCTTGGTGTCTATCCTGTCCAGGACGTCTGCACCGTTCAGCAGCTTGCGTAATACCTGTTTGAACTGGTACCCGAAATACGTTGACAGCATATACCCCTTGTTACTGTCGTATGCCTTGACAGCTCCCAGCAGGACGGTATAACATTCCTGGTTGAGATCCTCCGGCTCTATGCCGTGTTGCTTTAACGCTTCCTTGTGCAATGCGTACTTCTGGGCGCTCATCTTATACAGCAGCTTGGTGGTTTTCTCCCATAGCACCGGCAATAGTTCGTCGTTGTCGCCCTGCTGAATTAATTCAGCTAACGCCTCGTTAGTCATTGACAGCAAGCCCCCCTTTTGGTATAATATAAGCAAATAGGGTTTGCTCTGCGGGGTTGTGTCAATGGCTTTGCAGGGCTTTTTTATTTTCCGGAATTGTGCGCACTCTTTGCCCGGATTTCGCGGAGATCCGCGCCGCTCATTCTGACCGGACTGTCCGCGCTGCTCCAGCACATCTCTTTTATCCGGCTGTATATGCGTTTGAGTTCGAGCGGCGGCTCCTTGAAATCATGCGGCGCAAGGTTCGTTGTGATTATCAGCGGCAAACCGCTGCGCGCTCTGGTGTCGATTATCTCAAACATAAGGTCGAGATTACGGGCGCTGTTCTGGCTGGTGCCGAAATCGTCGAGTATCAGCAGGTCAATGCTCTGCACCTGGCGCATTACCTCGTCAGCCTTGCTGAAATCTCCGGCTTTCCGGAGGAGCGGCTGCATAGTAGTTACCCAAACCGCAACGCCCTTGCGTATCAGAGCATTTGCGATACAGCAGGCGTAAAATGTCTTGCCCGTTCCGGTGTCGCCCATGAACATTAAGCCCTCGTTGTTCGCGCGCCGCTCGTGGTATGTATCAACGTACCATTCGGCTACTTTGCGGGCTGCCGGAGAATATCCTTTGTCCTGCTCGAATGTATGCCGCATATACGCCGGGTCTGTGAAGCATATCCGCTGGAGCTCGGCAATGCGTTCCTCTGCTTTCCGGCGTTTCCGTTCTGCCTCGTTACGTTCGATTCGCTCCCTTACACAGCGGCAATGCTTGTCCATTATTCCGCTGGGAAAGATGTTGCGGCATTCCTCCGGCGCTTTCATCTGTACCGGCTCATGGCAGATACTGCAATGAAGAAAACCGTCCTCGCCCATGTACTGCTTTTCTGGTTCCGGGTTCGCGTTCCGGGCTTTTTCTGAAAGCTCCTGCGCAAACCCGCTGAATAAATCTGACATTGTTTTCCCTCCTAGTCGTCCCAGAGCGGCTCGTCATAGTCCTTTTTCGCCGGACTGGTGGTAACTGCGCCGCTCTCAAAGTTTTTGTCATACTTCCCGGAAAGCACCTTTGCAACGTTCTCCGGACGTATCAGCCAATTGAAATCAGCCTTGAAACTACTGGAGCTTTTCCCGGTCAGGAATGCCGAACCCTCCACACGCTGGAAATACTCCGCAAAGCTGATACCGTGCAGCTCCTTGAATGCTTCCACAACAAGCCGCCCTTGATGATAGGAAAGCTCTCCGGTGAGCGGCTCCAGGCTCTTGCAGTTCTCGTTGTATTCCCTGACAGCTGTTTCAAGAACATTGCTGAGGGCGCCGCTCGCGCGCGTGCGCGCGGATACTTCTTCCTTTCTTAATATTTCTTCTTTTTTATTTATATAAGAAGGTGTGTCGATTTCTGAAAAGTCGGTGTGTCGGTTTTCATTAAAGGAGTGTGTCGTTTGCTGTGTCACTTTTCCGGCTTGTGGTGTGTCGCTTTCGGTCGGCTTGTCTGTGCTTTGCCGCTCTATGTAGCCGTTTTGTGGTTCGTTTGCGTGTGTCGGTGTGGGCTGTTCTGGTGTGTCAGTCTGTGTGTCGTTTGCTGTGTCGGTCGTGTGTCGTTTTGTGTGTCGGTCGTGTGTCACAGCAGAAGAACCCTGATACAAGTCATAATTCACCACAGTTATTATGCTGTGGTGCTGATTTGACTGCATTGTGATTTCTCCTGTGGATTGTAACCGCTGTAAAGATGTTCTCACTCCTCGCTCTGACAGTCCCACAACATCAGACAGTTTCCGGATAGATGTGCATAGCTGTCCGCGCTTTATGACTTGTCCCTCAATTCTGACATCTTCCCATTGAGCGGCTACAAGCAGGTGTAGGAACAGCCCCCGCGTTTTGATATCGCCGTACCACTCCCATGACAAGATAGAGCGGTGCAGCTTGATATAACCGTTGGTGTCTGCCATGTGCTACCTGCCTATCGGTGTAATGCGCGCGGAGTTGTCCAGATCTGCGCCGCTCTCCGGCTGAACGGTGGAGGTGTTGAGGTACTCGGCGAATCGGTCAACATTCACAAGGAACTTTCGCCCTGCGCGGACTGCGACAACCTCGCCGCTCGCGACTTTACACCTTATGAAATGCACCGGCAGCCCGAAAATCTCGGCGGTGCGCTTGATCGTCTCCATGTGCGGAATGTTATTAACTGTATCGTTCATCTATGTAACGCCCCTTTCACCATTATTCTGTATCTTCTGGTACTGCAAAAGACTGCAAATACTTGATTACTCCATTAAGAGCGGCGTTCGCGGACTTGATACGCGCCCTTTGCTGACGGAGGTATGACCGCGCCTCATGTTCATCAGCGGGGAAATAGTACCCGCCCCGGTTCTCCCATTCGGAGCAGATAGGCGAACCAAGCTCCCGCGCTCTCTGGACTATCACGCGCACGGCGCGTTGACTGATATTCAGCAGCGTTGCAAGGTCGCGCATGGGAATGGCGTTCGCTCTCCCTGTGGGGATAAGCTCAACGAGTTTTTCAGTGATACTCAAATTTTTCTCCTGTTCCGGTTGCAATGCCCCGCCATTTGTGTTATAATGCTGGTGGAACTTTTAACCTATTCATTACGCTTTTGGGTGGGTGTTTGCTCTTTGCCGTCTGATGTGCTCCAACACGTCAGGCGGTGTTTTTTTATGCCTGTTTGTTCGCACCTGCCTGCTCCGCCGCCTTTTTGAGCCAAAAGCGTCGGTTATATTCTTCAATTCGCTCCTTGTTGTTCTTCCGCCACTCACGCTTGTAAGCACGTCGAGCCTCGATAATTTCGCGCTCTTCGGGTGAAACGCTGTTCAAATTGATTTTTTTAGTTCCCATTTTATAACCTCCGAAATAAATCTTTTCTTTTCACTTGACAAGGAAAGAAATTTTTGCTATAATCGAATTATAGCACACTGAGAAAAAGAAAGCAAGCCTTTTTTTCTTGCTTTAGAAAATGAAAGATTTCCTTTCCAATCAGTACAAAGGAGAACCAAATGAAAGCGACAAAAAACATATACAATCCTGAAAAAGAAAACGCTGTTTTCGCTCAAAAGTTGAAGGGTTTATTTGAAGAAAGTAAGATACCACAGAAAAAACTTGCTGAATTCATTCAAAATGAAACTGCTGAAAGCATTACTCGACAGTCCATAGGTCAATGGTGTTTAGGAAAATCCTGCCCCCCATTGAGGACTATACCTATTATTGCGAAATTCTTTAATGTTTCTACTGATTATCTTTTAACTGAAACGCTTGTACAAAATCCGGAAGCTGATGTAATATCGGTTTGCGAATATACGGGGCTTTCGGAAAAAGCTGTTTTGTTTTTGAACTCTCTGCAAAGCCGGGCAACAGGAGAGGATACATCCCCGGAACTTAAGACCGATTTTTCAACATTAAAATACATAACTACACAACAAGATGAACTCAATAAACTGCTGGAGAGTTGTCCCAAAATCAAGCCCGTAATTAACAAGTATATTCAATACAGACGTAATAATAATTTCAATAAAGCACACGAAATTTGTAAAAAGTATGAGGATTGTCAAGACTATAAAGAGGCTTTTGATAAAGCCAGAATACTACTGATGTATGAAAACATTATAGAAGAACGTAAAAAAGCAAGCATTGCCAAAAGCAAATGTTCTTTAATGGCAATATCGGAATTACTTAGCGCTTCCGAACGTGAAACCTTTTTAATAAACTTAGCACTTTTGTTTTCTAGTTTTAATGAATATATTGAAAAAAAAGAATTAAAAATCGAAAATGTTGAAGGAGTTTTCGATTTTTATGAGCGAACCATAAAACTCCCTAATAAAATAGTCGAAACCATTTTATTAGATGAAATACAAACATATCTCAAAAATATTAAGACAGAACTTTCCAATCAATCAAATTCTATATGGGGCTTTTACTCATTTGTCGAGGAAAAACAAGATGAACAGAAAGGCGGTGAATTAAATGGCAGCAATAACCCCAAGAAAGAATAAATCCGGCGAGATCATCAGCTACACGATCAGGGTATATCGCGGCTATGACAGCAGCGGGAACAGGCTCAAGCCGTACACCATGACCTACAAGCCCGAACCCGGCATGACCGCAAAGCAGGTTGAAAAGGAGCTGAACCGTCAGGCGGTGCAGTTCGAGGAAAAGTGTATGCGCGGCGGTGTGGCTGACCCTACGATCAGGCTTTCTGATTTCTGCGAAAAGTATCTTGAAATCGCAAAGGGGACGTTATCGCCTACAACATACGCATTCTATCAGGAGCAGATCAGGAGCCTTATTGTCCCTGCGCTGGGGCATTTCAAGCTAAAGGACATCACAGCCGCTCACGTTCAGCAGTATATACAGCAGCTTTCGGAAATGCAGAAATCCACCAGAGCAGGGGAGAAAGAGAGCGGCGAAACGATCTCCCCCTCTACGATCAGGCGATATCTGACCGTGTTGCAGTCAATATTCAAACAGGCTGTCAAGCTCGGACTGATACCTGAAACGCCTGCAAAGACCGAAAAGCTGACGATTCCGAAAGTCAAGCAGCCGAAAATTGAGATATTCAGCAAACAGGAAGCCGCTCAAATGCTGGCTTGTCTGGAAACGGAGGATATCCAGTTTCAGACCTTGATACAGCTTGCTATATTCATGGGAGCGCGGCGCGGTGAACTGGTTGCGCTGAAATTCTCCGATGTGGATTTTGAGCAGTCGAAGATCACCATTGAACGAGCGGCGGTAAAGCTCAAAGGGCAAAAGACGGTAATCAAGCCCCCGAAAGACTACGAGGTGCGAACCGTAACAGTAAATCAAAGCTGCCTGGAGCTGATAAAGCTGCTGAGAGCCGAAAAGGCAAGAGAGGCGGCGCGGCTCGGAACACAGTGGATAAACGGCGGCTGGCTGTTCACCACCTGGAACGGCGAAATAATGAACCCTCAAACTCCAACGAAACAGTTCAGCAAGTTCCTGGAGCGGCACGGCTTACGGCACCGGAAATTTCACAGCCTGCGGCACACATCGGCTACATTGCTGCTCTATGCCGGCGTAAACATCAAACAAGTTCAAGGACGGCTAGGACACGGCGACATTGAAACCACGAACAAATATCTTCATGTTCTGGAAGAAGCGGACGTAGAGGCGGCGAAAGCTCTTGACATTATGCTGCTGCAAAAGCCTGCTGAAAAGGAGAAAAACATCTCATGAAAGCAGAAAAGCCGCCCGGAACCGGAGCGGCTGTGTATCGTGTTGTTAAGTATCGTTAAGGGAGATTTAACTGTAATGGCGCACTAATAGCGCACTATCGGGATTTTTCCCGCATAAAACGAAAACCGCCTTGCAAGCCTTATTCGGCATTACAAAGCGGTTTTGTGTTGGTCTGAGTGACAGGATTTGAACCTGCGGCCTCTACCACCCCAAGGTAGCGCGCTACCAATCTGCGCCACACCCAGTTGCTTTCAACGTTGTATATTATATCACAGAAAAACTACTTTGTCAATACCTTTTTTGAAAAAATATGATGTTGTACAAAAAAACTTGCCCCCACGCTCAAAAGGATATACTTAAGGCAACACCGCGCAATTAACAAAGTACTATTATCGTACTATCATCAAAAGCGTGAAACGCAGCGAAGTTCATCAGAGTTACTCATCAGGCTCGCTAGGGCGCACTGAATCAAGCTGCCAGATGAGGTCTGTCAGCCGGAATCAGATTCTCCAGGGCGAACATAATATTCGGGGTCTGAAAAAACAACTGTATAAACGCGAATAATCCCGAAAAACGTACCAAAGCTAAAAATGCAGCAAAACAGGGCAACACTTGTGAGCGACCCGACGCAGCTGCAAGATATACGGTGAAAAGCAGCGGAGTCAATTCGCTGCTTTTCATGAACAGCGCCGGAGGCAGATGTCATGACAACGCCCGCTGCGAAAGTATTTGTGGGCTGGTTACACGAATGAAGAACGAGCTGTTTTACAGTACGGACTACACGACAGAACAGCTGAAAACAATGATCTGGCGCTACTACATGAGCTATTGGAATAACCGCCGGATACGCTCGTCGATAGGAGGAGTGCCTCCGGCAGAGAAGCGCCGCAGATATTACTCGGATAAGACAGGCAAATCTGCGGCTGACACAATGGGATAAATATCCACTTTGCTGCGCTTCGTGGATATTTATTCCATTGTACTGTTGCTCAAAATTTTTGAGTGAAATGTGTAAAGCTATATTGACAATATCATTTTTCTGCCGTTTTGCAGTAAATGCCGAGAAATTTCGCGGGTTTGTTTGAAAATCTGCTTTTCGGGTATTGCAAATTCACCTGATTTGTGATATACTATATAAGATAATGGGTATTTTTATGAACAAAAGTACTTTATAAAATTAATTATATATTACAGGAGAGAATATGATACAGTACGACGAAACCAGATTAGCCATGGAAGCGCTCACTCCCCAGATCGAGGAGCTGAAGGGCGCGCTGAATCTTGAGGGACTGAAAATCAAGGTAGACGAGCTTGAGATGAAATCCACCGAGCCAAACTTCTGGGACGACCCCGAAAAGGCACAGGCGGTTCAGCAGCAGATAGGTCAGTACAAGAACACCATTGACAGCTTCAACCGCATGAAAACGAACCACGACGATGTTCTCGCGATGATAGAGCTCGCCGAGGAGGAGAATGACGAGAGCGCCGTAGACGAGGTGAAGGAGCTTGCCGAGAAGGTAAAGTCCGAGTTTGAGGAGCAAAAGCTCGCAACGCTGCTCACCGGCGAGTACGACAGCTCTAACGCTATCCTGACGTTCCACGCGGGCGCAGGCGGAACCGAGGCTCAGGACTGGGTATCCATGCTGCTTAGAATGTACATGAAGTGGGCGGACCGCCACGGCTTCAAGACCGAGATACTCGATATGCTCGACGGCGAAGAAGCCGGAATCAAGAGCGCTTCTATCCATATTCAGGGCTTCAACGCATACGGATTTCTGAAGTCCGAAAACGGCGTGCACAGGCTGGTGCGCGTTTCTCCGTTCGACGCCCAGGGACGCAGACACACCAGCTTCGCCAGCGTTGAGGTTATGCCGGAGATCGAAAAGGACGTTTCCGTTGAGATCCGCGACGAGGATATCATCATGGAAGTGTTCCGTGCGAGCGGTGCGGGCGGTCAGCACATCAACAAGACCTCCTCGGCGGTCAGACTTATCCATAAGCCTACAGGTATCGTTGTTGCCTGCCAGACCCAGCGTTCACAGGTACAGAACCGCGATTTCTGTATGAAGATGCTGATGTCAAAGCTGGTTGAGATCAAGGAGCGCGAGCACCTCGAGAAGATCAGCGATATCAAGGGCGAACAGCTCAAGATCGAATGGGGAAGCCAGATACGCTCCTATGTATTCATGCCCTACACACTTGCGAAGGATACCCGCACAGGCTACGAGAGCGGCAACATTCAGTCCGTTATGGACGGCGATATAGACGGTTTCATCTATGCTTACCTCAAGGCAAAGAGCCTGGGTGAGATCTGATGCTCAATAAAAACGATGTCGTCACGCTGGAGATAACCGCGCTCACCAACGAGGGCAGCGGCGTGGGGCATTACGGCGCGGACGAGAACAGCCGCGGCATGGCGGTTTTCGTTCCGTTTACGGCGGTGGGAGACGTTATCTCCTGCCGGATAGTCAAGGTGCTGAAAAGCTACGCTTACGGGCGCTTGGAAGCAATTCTGACCGCTTCTCCGGACCGCGTTGAAAACTACTGCCCGGTTTACGGAAAGTGCGGAGGCTGCTGCTTCCGGCACATTTCATATGAGGCGGAGCTCCGCGCAAAGGAGGGCTTCGTGCGCGACGCGTTCGGAAGGATAGGCGGTCTTTCGCCGGAAATGCTCCCGATACGCGGCAGCGAAAGCGTCGACGGATACCGCAACAAGCTGCAGATGCCGCTTTCCAGGCAGGACGGCAGAACGGTCTGCGGCTTCTTCTCTGAGCGGAGCCACCGGGTGATACCCACGGAAAAGTGCGCGCTCCAGCCGGAGATATTCGCGGAGATCGCGAATTTTGTCACTGAACAGGCGGACAGGCTCCGCATTTCAGTTTATAATGAGGAAAAGCACGAGGGCGTGCTGCGGCACGTCTATTTACGCCGCGGGCACTACAGCGGGGAGATTTGTCTCTGTCTTGTCGCACGGAGAAAGGTACCGGAGTTCCAGAAGCTCGCAAAGAGCGTTACGGAGCGCTTCCCGCAGATCACCGGAGTGGTTCTGAACATCAACCGCGAGAAAACTAACGTGATACTCGGCGATGAGGAGATAGTCCTTGCTGGAAAGCCGGATATCAGCGACACAATGTGCACCGTTAAGGTGGAGATATCTCCGAGGGCGTTCTATCAGGTGAATACTCCGGCGGCAGAGGCATTGTACGCCCAGGCGGCTGAATTCGCCGAGCCTGAGGGAAAGCTGCTGCTCGACCTCTACTGCGGAGCCGGCACGATAGGGCTTTCGATGGCGGGGAAGGCTCGCCGTCTTATCGGCGCGGAAATAGTTCCGCAGGCGGTTGAAAACGCCCGAAGGAACGCTGAGCGCAATTCCATAGGTAATGCGGAGTTCATCTGCGCCGACGCAGGACAGGCTGCAAAGCAGCTTGAAAGCGCCGGGGAGCGTCCTGACGTGATAATCCTCGACCCACCGCGAAAGGGCTGCGACGACGCTACGCTCACCGCGTGCGCGGGAATGCAGCCGGAGCGTATCGTGATGATCTCCTGCAACGCGGCTACCGCCGCCCGCGACTGCAAGCGCCTGGAAGAGCTGGGATACGCGCTGGAAAAAGTGCGCCCGTTCGACCTTTTTCCGCGGACGAGCCACGTTGAGTGTGCCGCGGTTCTAATAAAGAAATAAATGTTTAAATGTGTAAAACAAAAAATCGGAGGCTATATGTTAACTGATATAAAAAAGGCTGCCGCATCAGGAATCCTGATATCAATAGGCGGCTGCGTACTCCTCGCCAGTACTAAGTCTGGCATGATGTGGGCGGGCGCAGTGCTGTTCTCACTGGGACTTTTCGCGATTTGTGAGTACGGCTTCAATCTGTATACCGGCAAGGTCGGATACATTGCCGAGCATTTTAAAGATTTCAAGTACATAAGACTTGTGCTGCTCATTCTGGTGGTGAATCTGCTGACTACCTTTATAATGGGGATCCTGGTCAGCTTCTGCCTGCCCGATATCGCGGAGTCCGCGCGGGCAAGCTACGCGTCTAAACTCGCCGCAGACCCTAAGAAGTGGGTGCTTTCCTCGATACTCTGCGGTCTGCTGATGTACCTCGCGGTCGACCTGTGGAAGCGCGGTCAGAAGATCGGCGTTTTTCTGTGCGTCCCCGTGTTCATTTTCAGCGGGTTCGACCACTCTATTGCGAATTCTTTCTATAACGGCGCGGCGATCGGCGAACAGACTTTCACGCTTCGAAACCTGGCGTTCGTTTTTGTGGTAGTTCTTGGCAACGCACTCGGCGGAATGATCCTGCCCATGCTTACAAGAAAGTGGAGGAAAACTTCTGAGTCCTGACATTCCGAATTCAGAACGGCGGTGAGCTGATGACGCGAACGGTTAAATTTAAGGTTTGTGCAATGCAGTCCGGGTTTGCGGTGCTGTTTCTGCTGACCTTCTGCGCTATGCTCGCAATGCTTTCGGCGGCGGCTTTCGGTATCCCCGCCGGGATAATGCTCAGCATTGCCGGGGTCGCCGTAAAGCTGTTCAACGCGCAGTTCATCGTGACCTCGCTCACGCCGGAGCTGATGATATTCGGCGGACTTGCCGCTGCCTGCGGCTCCGCCTTCCTCGGACTGGCGGCGGTCAAGGCGGGGTTCGTGATCTCAAGGCTGTTCCTGCGGGTGAAGCGCAGGTGCGATATCTGCCGCGGCTGGAAGCCGTACTGAGCATGGAGGGATTCTTGTGGAACGCGGAATAAACCGTTGGCTCATAATTACCGCAGTACTTGCCGCAGCTTTCGCGGCTCTGGCGTTCCTCATTCCCGGGGAGAGCCTCGGCTCCTCGAAGGAGGGCGACGAGTACTTCCCGCTGTGCGAGTACATCAGCGTTGACCTTCTCAAGACAGACGTCACCGTGATCCCCTACGAGGGCGACCGTATCCGAATGAAGTACCGCAACGATGTTCCGCTCACCGCGGAGCTTGGCGACAATTCGCTGACGATATCCGAGAGCGGGGAATTCGTGGTCTCGCTCTTTGCGAATGAGCACGAGAGCTACGGAATGTATCTGTACCTCCCGCGGGAATACTACCGCGACATACTTATTTATACGGTATCCGGGGACGTAACGCTCGGGGACGTCGACAGTGAGAAAATAACCACCGTCACGAACAGCGGCGACATCACATCGGAAAACACCCGCTCGCTGTGCAGTTTTTCCACGGCAAGCGGAAACATTCTGCTTGATTTCTACAGCGTTATAACCGGAAGCGCGGTGCAGTCCCGCACGGGGAACGCCGAGATAGTGTTCCCGAAGGGGAGCAGCGTGGCGCTGGATTTTGAAACGGATATCGGCGAACTAAGAACCGATCTCATCAGCGGGAGCTTCCCGGGGAGCTACATGTACAGCTTCAACGGCGGCGGAAAGCTGATACACGCGTCGCTGGAGAGCGGCATACTTACCGTCAGGGAACGTACTGACTAAAAAAGGAGATGTTTTCATTGAGAACCTACCGGCAGCAGCTTACTATTACTTCCGATTCCAACGAGCAGTTCCTGAATCTTTCCTTCGAGGTGGAGGAGTGCGTCCGCAGGAGCTTCATCAGCGAGGGGATATGCGTAGTCTACTCCCAGCACACAACCTCGGCGATATTCCTTGAGAACGACCGCGAGGATCTTTTCGAGGACTGGACGGAAATGCTGAGAAAGATCGTTCCCGACGAGAGCAACTATAAGGTGGATTACACCAGCGCCGGAGCGGCTCACATGAAGCAGATGCTCCTCGGCGCCAGCGTTACCATACCCGTCACCGAGGGCCGCCTGGAGCTTGGTCCTCGTCAGTTCATCATGTACGGCGACTTCGACGGCTGCCGTGAAAAGACCGTGCTGGTCAAGATAATCGGAGAATGACCAGGGAGTGAATTTCAGCAGATGCTTTCAGTAATTATACCTTCATACAACGAACACGAGAACATAAAGCGCACCGCGTCAGTGATTGCCGGGATACTCAGAGAAAACGGCATTCCTTACGAGCTGATCTTCGTCGACGACGGTTCCAGGGACGACACCTGGCGGGAGATAACGGCGGCATCAGAGGCTGACCCTAACGTGCGCGGACTGGGATTCTCCCGGAATTTTGGCAAGGAAGGCGCGATATTCGCGGGACTGAAAAACGCCGCCGGAGACTGCGCAGTCTGCATTGACTGCGACCTTCAGCACCCGCCGGAGCTTATCCCGGAGATGTACCGCCTGTGGCAGGGCGGCGCGGAGGTCGTGGAGGCGGTCAAGCGCTCCCGCGGCAGGGAAGGGCTGCTCCACAAGCTGTTCGCCCGGAGCTTCTACAAGATGATGAAAAGCTCCTCGGGGATCAACCTGGACGGAGCCAGCGATTTTAAGCTGATGGACAGGAAGGTCATAAACGCGCTCAACGAGCTGCCGGAGCGTATCACGTTCTTCCGGGCGCTTTCGAGCTGGGTCGGCTTCACTGTGGAGCGCGTGGAATTCGACGTTCAGCCCCGCGCCGCAGGAAAAAGCAAGTTCAGCATGAAGAACCTGTTCAAATTCGCGCTCAACAACATCACTTCGTTCACAAACGTGCCTATCCACCTCATTACCTGGGTCGGCGTGATTTTCTTTGTGATGGCGCTTGTGCTCGGCGTTCAGACGCTGGTAAAGTATTTCTGCGGGCAGGCCGCCGAGGGATTCTCGACCGTGATACTGCTGATACTCATTACCGGAGCCTGCATTCTGCTTGGCGTAGGCGTTATCGGATACTACCTCTCCAAAATCTACGAGGAGATAAAGCAGCGCCCGAGATATATAATCTCACGGACTGCCGGAGGAAAGGGGAGCGACAATGGAAATTAACAGCACCCTGACGGCGGTCAGAAACGTTCTCGCGCGCGTCAGAAAAGCCATCTTTGACAGCCGGGCGTACTGGCTGTCTTTTCTGCTGCCTGTGGTTATCCTGTTCGGGGCGTACATCGTATTCCAGGTGTGGCCGTTCGGGGCGCGCTCCGTGCTGTCCCTCGACCTGAACGCGCAGTACGTTTACTACTACGACTACATGTACGACGTGTTCGCCGGGGACGAAAGCATATGGTATAGCTGGAGCAGAAACCTTTCCGGTGAGTTCATGGGCATAATCGGGTACTACCTCGCAAGCCCGTTCAACCTCCTGGTCTGGATCTTCCCGCGGGAGTGGATAACCGAGGGTCTGATGACGATGATGCTCGCAAAGGCGGGCGCGGCGGGGCTTACCTGCGCGCTGTTCCTCGGAAGGCACCGCGGCTGCCGCCGGACTACTACGGTGTGCTTTTCGGTGATGTGGGCGCTGTGCGGCTACTTCATCGTGCAGACCATGAACCCCATGTGGCTGGACGGTCTGGTCGCGCTTCCGCTGGTGGCTATGGGCGTCGAGCGTATCTGCGATAAACGGAAGTTCCTGCTTTACGTTCTGTCGCTGGTCTACATCTTCGCTGCAAATTTCTATATCGGCTATATGGTCGGGATCTTCTCGGCGCTGTACTTCGTATGGTACCTTGCCTCCGGAAAGAGCGCCAACAAGTGCTTCGGGGAGGTCTGCGGCTCTGTGCTGATGTACGGCGCAGGTTCGGTGAGCGGCATTCTGATGTCCTGCTTCATGATACTTCCGGTGTACAAGTCGCTTTCCAACGGAAAATTCGCGTTTTCTGACCCGGATTACTCCCTTGCCGAGAATTTTAACATTGCGGATATTCTCATCAAGCTGTTCCCGACGGAATACGACACCGTACGCATGGAGGGCATGCCTATTCTCTACGCCGGGACCCTCGCGCTGGTGTGCACGATACTGTACTTCACATGCCGCCGCGTCTCCGCCCGGGAGCGTATCGCCTCGGCGGTGTTCATCGGCGTGATGGTGCTGTGTATGTACATTCGCCCGGTGGATATGATGTGGCACGGCGGTCAGATGCCTAACTGGCTCCCTTACCGCTACTCGTTCATGGTCAGCTTCCTGCTGATCATTCTGGGCGCGCAGGCGTTCGACAAGCTGGACAAGGTGCGCGGAAGGGGATTTGCGGCGGCGTTCGCGATACCGTTTGCAATGCTCCTTTACGCTGACCTCGCCGACGACGGCGACCACTACGAGCAGGTGCTGACCGTGCTTATTCCGTTGGTCTGCCTTGCGGTCATGCTTATTCTGGCGTGGGCTTACAAAAAGAACATCGGGAAGAAGGCAATGTGTGTTGTAATGGCGGTATTCGTGTGCGCCGAGGCATACCTCAACACCGCGCAGTCGCTCTACCAGATGCACGACGACATTGTGTTCTCCACCCGTGAGAGCTACCGCTGGGATATCCCGCTGACCCGGGAAGTCTCCGAGCAGATACACGAGCAGGATCCCGGTTTCTACCGCATGGAAAAGACGTTCCACCGCTGCGTCAACGACGACATCGCACTGAGAATGTACGGCATGAGCCACAGCTCTAGCACGCTCAACGCGAAGGCTATCGCGCTGCTGAAGTCCCTGGGCTTCGCCGCGAGGGAGCACTACACCCGCTACGACGGCGCGACCGAGCTTACAGACGATATTTTCGGCGTAAGATACGTGTTCGCGACGGATTCCAAAACCGTTTCCTACACGCAGACCGTTCCGGTGGAGACAGACACCGCGATAACCGTCTACAAGAACCCCGACGACCTAGGTATCGCCTACCTTGCCGACGGCGGCATTATAGATTTCGACATCAGCGAGTATTCGCCGTTCCAGGCGCAGAACAAGCTCGCTTCAATGCTTGCCGGAAAGAAGGGCACGGCGGTGTTCAAGGCTATCGACGACGTGACTTTCGACAGCGACAATATCCGGATAGGCTCCACGACGGATTCGCACTACAGTTACCGCAAGAAGAACACCGATGACGACGCGTGGGTGGAATACACGGTAACGGCTTCGGCGGACGGCCCGGTGTATATGTTCCTGCCGACGAAGTACGAGCGTGAAACTCAGCTTTACGTCAACGACATCTACCGCGGGAATTACTTCCTGTACGAAAACCACGGTATAGAGTACCTGGGCACTTACCGCAAGGGGGATTCGTTCAGGGTGAAGCTCAAGCTACTGGACGACGCCGTGTACTACACGAACGCTTGGTTCTATTACATCGACAGCGCCTCCATGGAGCGTTTCCACAGCGCCATGGACGAGCTGAACTCCGGCACGACCCTCGCCCGCACCGGCGGCTGCACTCTGGAGCTCACCGTTGACGCTCCCCGGGACTGCGCGCTGTTCACGACCATTCCCGCCGAGGATGGCTGGACAGTACAGATAGACGGCGAGTACGTCAACTGGGACACCTGCCTTGACGAATCGCTGATATGCGTTCCGGTTTCGGAGGGCAAGCACACTATCGTGCTGAATTTCTACCCCGCAGGACTCAGCAGCGGGCTTATCCTCACGGGCATCGGAATGATGATACTCGCGGGAATGGTCATAGTTTGCAGCATGCTCCGCTGCCGCGACAAGGAACTCCTTGCTGAAAGGGAGGATGTCTCCGGCACCGAGGATTTTCCGGAAAACGGCGCAGAGTGATTTGAGTGCTGAGCCGTTCTCAATGTGCTTTCAAACAGTTGGAGCGGACAGGCGGTTTTGTTCCGGCGATCCTGATATATTTGTAAGCACTGATTTCATGCCTAACTATACGTCGCTGATAGTCTCTGTCCCCAAGAATAAGTCCGGGCTTTTCAAGAAGACCCAGCCAAAAGATGAAACAGCGCTTTCCATGCCGGCATGGTTCGGTGATTTTCGCAGGAGCGCGACGAAGACGCCGAACTTCCCGACGCGGCTTATCACGTCGATTTTTACCTCACCGACCCTTACGGCGGTCAGGACGTCTGCACCATCGAAACATTTGTAGAGGACAGCGAAAAGGAATGCTCGCCTATCATCAAGGAATCCCGGCGCAGGCGGACTGCGAAATACTTGATATATTCAGTTTTCTTTCACCAGGTCGAACAGGTATGCGCTGTCGTTAAGCTTTCTGGTGCGTATATTGGTCATTCCGAGGTGGACGTATTTGTCACGTTTCAGAGCGGCGTCAGTTTCAAGAAGCACGGGTACTCCGCGTTTACGTCCTTCGTCAAAGGCGATGTCGAGCGCTTTTCGCATGAATCCCTGACACTGATACTGCTTGCGAACCACCAGCATTCCAACGAAAATATAGGGTTTCTTTTGCTTCTTTAAGGTGGTTTCGTAAGATTCTCCGCCTTTTTTTATGGCTGAAAGCATATTTACCGCGCCTTTAAAACCGAGCGTCCGGAACACGGTTTTCAGCAGAATAAATCCGGCGGACGCCGGCAGCTTATCCTTTGAAAATTTATAAGCCACGAATGCTTCGTGCTTATCGCTTGTGCTGAAAAGACAGCCTCCTGCCAGCATTGCGCGTACGTACCCGCATATGTATTCCTTTACACTGTCCCTTCCATTATAGAGAAAGGTCATTCCCTTTTCGCCGTCAGCGTAATTGTAATCAGCGAAGGCCTCGCCTATTTCCTCAATCTCATTTTCGCTCAATTCAGTAACTTTTATCATGATGTCCCTTCCTTATTTGGCTGACGGGCTTTTATCCCCAACGAACCAGTAATCGCACATGTCTCCTCCTGAAGCGAGCGTCTGCCTGCGAATAAGCTTTGCGTGCATTAGGCTCGCAGTTACCAGGTCTATTTCACACATGACAGGAAGCACTTCTAGATAACCCTCTCTGCGTGCGAAATCGTTCAGCGGACATCTGGTGAAATGATAGTAGAATCCCTCCGGATGCTTGGTTTTATCGAAGTTGAAATCCCACGAAAACTCTTTGTACTGCGGGTGGACTTCAAGCCACTCTGCATTCTGGTGCATCTTCTTTTCAAGCTTGTCAAGCCCGGATCTGTTGGCGTTCATGAATAACCCGACTGCTTTCATGATTGGGAATCCCATTACCTCATGAGTGATTTCGCGCAGGCCGTCAACGCTTATTTTTCCGTCTGCCGCTTTCCATACTGCAAGGAATATCAGACATTCGTACAGGTTCGAAGCCATAGGATTGTCCTTGCCGATATCGTCCGAGCGGTTAAGCATTTCACGGTAAATTGCGTCTGTTTTCTGTACCAGCAAAGCGGTTTCTTCTTTTCCGAACCGCTTAACAAGGCTCTTTTTGACAAGCGGCATTATCATTTTCCAGTACTTGTTCGTGTATTCCATCATAAGATCCGTCCTCCTGCATTCAATAAAGAGTTAGTTAAAACTACCCGAATACATTATATCACAAAAGGACTGGTATGTCAATAATATAAGTATGATGAAATGTTGTTAAAAGCCGGCTGCCATTTGAAGTTGAAATCAACATCTCAAAGTCAGAAACTGCCGCTTTTTCTGCAAGGTTGGTTACTTTCCCGAAGAATAACGCTTAATTTTGAAAAAGCCAAGCGGGATACAATTTATTCTATTGTGATAGAATTGTGAAAAATACGCAACCCCCTTGACAAATTCATTCTAATGCAGTAGAATAACATTGTGATCACATTCTATTGCAATAGAAAGGAACTCAGAACAATGGAAAACAAACTGTTTGACTCTGAACTGAAGGTTATGGACATACTCTGGAAGGAGGGCGATACATCTGCTAAAGAAATCGCGGAAAAGCTGAACGAGCAGGTAGGCTGGAGCAAGACCACTACCTACACAGTAATAAAAAAGTGCATAGACAAGGGCGCTGTTAGCAGGTCGGAGCCGGGCTTCATCTGCCGCGCGCTCATTTCCCGAAAGGAAGTGCAGGAGGTGGAAACCAACGAACTTATCGACAAGATGTACGACGGTTCGTCGGATAAGCTGATTGCGGCTCTGATTGGCTCAAAGCGGCTCACAGCCGAGGAGATACAGAGCCTGAAAAAGCTGGTGGAGGAGCTGAAATGACGACTCTTCTCAGCATGACTGTTTCAGCGTCGGTGGTCATCGCGGTGATCATTGTGATTAGGTCGCTGTTTGTTCATCGGCTGCCTAAGCGGCTTTTCGTGATCCTTTGGACGGTCGCCGCGCTGAGAATGCTTGTTCCGTTCTCCATTTCCGTTAATATTCCACATGAAAATACACAGCCTGAAAACACTGTCGTCCGCGAATTCACACCGTCGGAATCCTCCGAACCGGATTCCGAAACGAGCTGCACACTGGACCGTGAACTGATTCTCGAAATCGTCTGGGCGGGCGGAGTTGTTCTCTCAACGGGGATAATGACCGCACTGCACCTGCGCAGCCGCCGGGAGCTTTCCATGGCTCTGCCGTTTGACGACGCCAGAATCGGCTCACGGATTTCAGCGGCAAAACTCCGCCGCAAAATAACCGTAAAGGTAAGCGACCGTGTGGTCTCGCCGCTGACCTACGGAGTTATAAATCCGGTTATAATCCTCCCGAAATCCCTGCCCGCAGACAGCGAGGAAATGCGGTTTGCCCTGGCGCATGAGCTTGTGCATATCCGCAGATTTGACGTGCTGCTCAAGGTCGTTCTGACCGCCGCAGCCTGCGTGCACTGGTTCAATCCGCTGGCCTGGGCTATGCTTTCGCTTGCGGGGCGGGATATCGAGCTTTCCTGCGATGAAGCTGTGCTGGAGCAGCTCGGCTGTAAGCGCGAGGATTACGCGATGGCGCTCATCAGGCTGGAAGAAAGGCGCAGCATTTCCACCGGAGCTGCATTCGGCAGGAATGCCGTCCGAGAAAGGATAGAAGCTATCATGAAATTCAAGAAAACTACACTCGCCGGGATCATTGTTTCTGCGTGCTTTATTGCAGGAACCACCACTGCGTTTGCCACAGTAAATTCCGAGAATTCCACGAAGGAAGCGGTTTCCGCAGTAGAGCAGGAAGCCGTATACAACACGAACCGCGACGGCATTGATGATGTCGACGTCGAGTGGTGGACATACGATGAGTACAAAACCTGGCTCGAGCAGGAGAAGCAAAATATAGCCGAGCTTGTAAAGCGGGGAGTCTCTGGCTGGACGCGTGACCGCGGGGAATTCATCTGGACTCAGGAGGTCGCTGACGAAACCATCGCCCTCTACGAGCAGAACCTTGAGGATATCAGAAACGGCGCACGTATCTCAAAATCCGTGAACGGTAGCGATGATGTGATGATATTCGAATCGCCTGACGGGTCAAATATCCTGGTTGAGGACAACGGCGGTCAGACCAGCGCAGATGATGAATTGTATCAGTATGTCGTTGAAGACGACGGCACGGTGCTTTACTCTGACGATTCAGAACTTGCGGCACACACTACCAAGGACAGCAGCATGTCGGAGGAAGATTTCGCCGAGTTTTACAGCAAATATGAGCAGTATGGACTGACGTATGAGGACAGCAAGCTCTACTACAGAGGTGAACCTGTGCAGTTTTTTGACGACGTTGTTGCCGAGTATTCCACCGCTGACACAACGGAGGTTATGTGGTACCTTAACTCTGACGGCAACGTTGTACTCACCGCCGAGCGCGGGGAGACCAGCGACGGCATAGGCGAACTGACCGGCGTGAGAGTCGTCTCAGAAGAAGAACTCGGGCAGAACAGAGCCGATTTCGGTTTCTGATAGGTAACAGAATGGCACCTTCCTGTTTCGGCAGGGAGGTGCGTTTGTATATCAAAGTAGTTTGGCCCAGAAAATACTGATTGACAATTAAAAAAACTACCTGATAACTACTATAGTCGGAGCAGTTGTAACGGCTGCTATGGCGCTGAAGCTGATTTTTTCACTTTGAAATGATAACCGATATCTGCTGAATACAAAATCCGATTATGTCATACTATATATGAGGAATATTCGCTTTTCAAATCTATTGTAATGTGGTATACTGTTTTACAGCAAAAGTCAAGGAAGTATCATAACGGAAAACAATATAGATACGCTGAGCGGTTCGCTCACAAAAAATTCTGAGCGCGGAATTACCACACTGTCACGGGCTTGAAATCAAACGTAAAAAGTGGTATAATTCAATAAGAATATACTCAGGAGATGGAAAATGCACAGACTAAACATATTTCTGGAACACATCTATGAAGCTGCTCAGCAGCGTGGAACCACGATTGAGAGCATGCTTTCGGAAGCGCGCAAGATGGGGTACACTGGGCTGGAGTGCGACCTCTGGAGGCTTTCTGACTGCGTTAACGTCAGGAATCTTTTCGAATCCTGCGGACTTAACGTCGCTTCGATTTATTCAATGTACGATCTCCTACGGGATACGCCGGAGAAGTCGCTTGATGGAATGAAGTGCCACCTCGAGACCGCCGCGTATTTTGGCGCGGAAAAGGTGCTTGCGATCCCCGGGTTCTTTCAGCCGGGAGACGACAGGGAAGCGGGCTTCGCGAAGTTTGCGGAGCAGCTCTCGGTGATGTGTGAATTAGCCGCGGAGTACGGAATTACGGTAACGCTGGAGGATTTTGACGACTCGGCCTCGCCCTGCTGCGATACCCAGGGGTTGGAGCGGCTGATGAGATCCGTTCCGGGGCTTGGATTCACATTCGACACTGGAAATTTCGCTTTTGTGCTTGAAGACCCAGCAGAGGCATACGAGCACCTGAAGCCGTATGTCGCACATGCTCATCTGAAGGACCGCAGCCGCGAGGCGTCGCGGCGCAGCGCCGACGGCTCCAACTCAAAGCCGGATTTGTCGGGGGTGGAAATGTACCCCTGCGAGACCGGAGGCGGTTACGTCGGTGTGGAGAAGCTTGTAAAGCGAATGCTCGACGACGGCTATACCGGGGATTTTTCAGTTGAGCATTTCGGCGCTGTGGATCAGGCCGAATACATGCGCAGTTCGGCTGAGAACGTAAAACGCTGGATATCAGAGGTGACAAAATGATACGTGTACTTATCTGGAACGAATACCGCCACGAGAAATGCCAGCCGGAAGTCGCGAAAATATATCCGCAGGGAATGCACGCGGCAATCGGCGAGTATCTTATGCAGGACGAGGACATAATCGTGAAGCTCGCCTGCCTTGACGACCCGGAGCAGGGTCTGAGCGAGGAAGCGCTCGCGGAAACCGATGTACTCATCTGGTGGGGTCACATGGCGCATGACGAGGTAACTGAACGTTCGGTGGAGCGCGTCTGCCGCCGAGTCGGCGAGGGAATGGGGTTCATCGGACTTCACTCCGCACACCACAGCAAGGTGTTCAAGCGGCTGACGGGGACCTCCTGCAATCTGAAGTGGCGCCACGGCGACCGCGAGCGCGTCTGGACAGTGGTGCCGTCGCACCCTATAGCACAGGGAGTTCCGGAGCAGTTTGAGCTTCCGATGGAGGAGATGTACGGCGAGCCGTTCGATATCCCGACTCCGGACGAGGTGGTATTTATGGGGTGGTTTGCCGGGGGAGAGGTATTCCGAAGCGGCGTGACCTACAGCAGGGGCGCCGGCAGGATATTCTACTTCCAGCCGGGTCATGAGGAATACCCCACATTCCGGAATAAAAATGTTCTTAAGATAATAAGAAACGCGGTTCACTGGGCAAAGCCGGAGCCAGGAACTCACCAGATCGAATGCACAAATCCGGCACCGTTGGAGGGTTGACTATGTTTAAAATGGACGACACTGTAAGAATAAAGAAAACCGGCGTTGTCGGCTCCATAACTGATATAAGCTGCGCGGGCGGCAGCACGGTTTACGTTATCGACACGGACACCGGCGACGATGAAGAAGGCGGATTCGGCGGTATGTATTCTGTTTTCTACTGCACCGAAGAAGAGCTTGAAAAGGTGTGAGAACTAATAAAGAAGCGGTCGCATGTTCTGCGGCCGCTTTTTTGCAGTAATACTTATACTCTGGTGAATATTTCAGCTTCCTTTCTGAGCTGATCTGCGATGTTCTTATTGTCGTCCATTCGGCTGGAGATACGGTTCATATCCGCAACCAGCACCTGAGTGCTTTCAGCGGTGCCGGTAACTCCGTTCACGCCTTCCTTTATTGCGGTTGAGATACTGTCGATGGACTGCGCAATGCTCGTCATGTTTTTGCGAAGCTCCTCAGTTTTCGCCGTGAAATCCTCCATGGTGTTTTCTATGTGTTCCGCGTGTTCGCGATACTGAACGCCGGACTGCACGAAGTTCTCGAACTCAGGAAGGATCTGCTGCTGCATGTAGTCGAGAAGTTCGGTCGCGTGACCTGACAGGCTGTGTACCGCAGCCTTGACCGTGCCGTTGATGTGCTGGATATTATCCGCAGATTCCTTTGAGGATTCGGCAAGCTGGCGTATCTCGTCAGCGACTACTGCGAATCCCCTTCCGGCTTCACCCGCGCGCGCTGCCTCAATGGAAGCGTTTATCGCAAGCAGGTTGGTGTTGCGCGAGATCTGCTGTATCTGCTTTGTGAGGCTGTCTACCTGGTTTACGCTTTCGCTGGAAGCGATGTCGTCGCGGAGTTCATCCACCATTGTAGTTACCTTCTCGCGGGTAGTGAGCATATTGCTGCGCGCGGAATTCTCAATGCCCTCCGCATGCTCCTTCATTTCAATGCTGAACTGCGCTATTTCCTCGGTGCGTGCTGCAATGTCCGTCACTTCGGACTCGACATCTGTGGTATTCTGGTTTATCGCTGCTGCGTTCTCGGACATTTCCGCCATGGTTGCGGAAAGCTCCTCGGTAAGCGCCGACATTGAAGCCGCGCTGTCCGTGGAGGTCTGCACGCTGCCGAGGACCTCGGAAACGACCTTCTCCATGAGCTGCGTATTTCCGGAGATGACCTTGAATATGCTCTGGAGCTTGTCCATAAACACATTGAAGCCATCGCGCACCGCCGCAAGCTCGCCGCTGCAGCGTACCTTAATACGGCGTGTGAGGTCGCCCTCGCCACGGTCGATGTCAGAAATAATTCCGCGTATCTCGTTCTTGACGGCCACCAACGGGCGTATCACGAACAGAACTACGACAGCTACGGCTGCGATAAACGCCGCTGCGCTCACAATAATCAGCACCATAGTTAGCCGCACGGAATCCTGCGAAACATTGTTCAGATCGCTGCGCGCATTGTCGGCACCGGCGGTCGCAGAGGCGATGAGCTTTGCTGCGACTGCTTCAACGTTGTCCGCACTGTCGGAAAGTTCGCCGTTTGCAAGCGCGTATGCCTTTTCGTTTTCTCCTGCGCCGCTGAACGCCAGCAGGTCCGCGAGGTGATAGTTGAACTGATCGATTCCGTCCTTGAGAGCCTGGAAATTATCTTTGTCATCAGCGGAAACAAATTGTTCGTATTCATCGAGGGAAGCCGCAAGTCCGGACTGAGTATCGCGAAGCCCCGCCACGATATCAAGCATGGAATCGAGATCGGTTGCAACGATGTGCGACAGCGCCTGAGTGTGCAGCGACTGGGTGTCCTGACGGATCTCGCCGAGCGCCTCTATGCTCAGCATGCTGTTGTCCGCGATTTCGGAAGCGCTGTTGCTTACGCTTTTGATGTTCTTGGTAGAAACGATGTTCGACATTACCGACACTAATCCCAGAATCAGTACCGGAATAAGTATCAGGAGTATCATAGTTCCATGTTTTCTCATCACGGCACCCCCTTAATCAATTACCGAGGCGGTTATCTCTTTTACGAGATTATCCGCCATTTCCTGCGCGCTCAGGTGTGATGGATTTCCGGCAAGTATGTTGTCTGCAAACTCCACGCAGGGGGTCCAGAACTTGTTGCCGACGCGCTGGAGCTTTCCGTACTCCGACTGAGCAATTACCGCCTGGATCGCTGCAACTTTTGAAACTGCGTCGGAAGCGGCGGCGTTCTTATTTGCAGGACCTATGTTGCGCTTTTCAAAGGAAAGCGTCTGGTTCTGCTCATTTGTGAACCAGTCCGCGAGTTTGTGCGCCCATTCGAGGTGCTCGCTGTAGTAATTGACGCCCATCATTTTGAAGCCGGTGAACGACGCCATCTGCACCTGCTTTCCCGCGACCTGATAGGTGGGGAGCTTGCATGCGCCGTAGTCGGAGCCGAACGCCTTTTCGACGTCGGTGCTGTTCCACACTCCGCTTATTGCGGCAATGACCTTTCCGGAAGCAAGCGCTGCGGGGAGGTCTCCGTCGGCGCGGTTCACGAAAGCCGGGCTGGAGGTCAGCTCCATCATCCTATTCACTACATCGGCACCCTTGATGGAATTATCCGTGGAGTTCCAGGTGCAGTAGTTGGTAACGCCGTCGTCGTTCAGCCCGAGTTCAAGCCCGGTGTTGCCGAAGAAAGAATACATGTACCAGCCGGAGTTGAACTCCATGCTGAATTCCTTGTTCTTTTCCTCGCAGACTTCCAGAATGCGTTCCAGTGAAGAAACGTCGCTTTCGTTCAGAAACTTCTTATTATAATAAAGAAAATATCCGTTGTCCGCGGTCATGGGGTAGGCGTACATAACGCCGTTTATGCTCGCCGCAGCTACCGACTCGGCAGTGTTGGCGGCGCTGACTTCCTCCGGGTTCGGAATAGCGGACAGAACTCCGGCGGCGCCCATCGCGGACAGCTGATCGTCCGGCAGGGGGAACACGTCGGCTCCGTTATGCACGTCGCCAAGGATAACGTCCTTCGTCTTGCTGTCAAGGTTCTGCTCGATGGTGATGTTGAATTCAGCCTCGCCGCGGTGAGCTTCCTTGAAGCTTTCGATCATTTCGTTCATCGTGTCGAAAGCGGCTTCTTCAGCCCAGACCTTCAGTGTTACCTGCTCGATTCCGTTGTCGTTCTGAGCTTCTGACGATGAGCCGGCGGTCTGCACGGGGGAATTCCCGGAGCAGGAACAGAGGCTCAGCAGTGAAGCGCATATCAGACATGTGAGTAAAGTTTTTTTCATGATTACTGCCCTCTTTCGTAAAATAATTGTTCACATTATTTCAATGCAACCAATATTATATTATACTTGTTTCACATGGCTTTGTCAATATGTTTGAGGCGAATTATGCTTTTAACGGCTATATGTTTTGCTGATAGATATTATATTTCACGATAAAAAACGATTACAGATTATAATAAATTCTATAAATTGTTAATTTTTTATCAACAATAGTCAATAAACAATATGTGGATATTGATATATCAGTACTACCAAAAATACATGATTTGCATAACCCTCATTGATACGTTTTGTATATCTAACATATTTCAAGCAAACAAACACAATATGTTGTACTTTAAAGAACAGAAGTCACAGCTTGTATTAAAAAGTTTTAGTAATTTTTTTGTAAAATCAGAAATTACTCTTGACTTTAAAGAATGTATGTGTTATAATATTGACAGGTTGGACAGACCAACATGAGGACAAGCCCTGCGATGGCAGAAAGTGCGGCGTCAGAACGAAACTAGCAGTAGTTTCAGAAGCGTCGTAAACAGCCTCACGGCTGCCCGCAAATAATATGGAGGTATTTTAGAGAATGGCAATGTTAGAACAGTGGAAAGGTTTTAAAGGCAAGATCTGGCAGGAAGAAATAAACACACGTGACTTCATCCAGAACAACTACACACCTTACGACGGCGACGAGTCCTTCCTCGCAGGCCCGGCTGACTCCACCAACAAGCTGTGGGGCAAGGTTCAGCAGCTCCAGAAGGAAGAGCGCGCAAAGGGCGGCGTTCTGGATATGGATACCCATATCGTTTCCGGCATCACATCACATGAGCCCGGCTACATCGATCCTGAGATGAAGGATCTTGAGAAGATCGTTGGTCTTCAGACTGATAAGCCCCTCAAGAGAGCATTCATGCCCTACGGCGGCATCAAGATGGCTGAAGAGGCTTGCACAACTTACGGTTACACACCGGATCCTGAGCTGCACAAGATCTTCACAGAATATCACAAGACTCACAACCAGGGCGTATTCGACGCTTACACTCCCGAGATGCGCGCTGTAAGAAAGAACAAGATCATCACCGGTCTTCCTGATACATACGGCCGCGGCCGTATCGTAGGCGACTACAGACGTATCGCCCTCTACGGTATCGACAGACTTGTAGAAGCAAAGCAGTACGACCTTGCTAACTGCGGCAACGGTAAGATGAGAGATTCCGTTATCCGTCAGCGTGAGGAGCTGGCTGACCAGATCCGCGCACTCAAGCAGATGAAGGTTATGGCTGCTTCCTACGGCTGCGATATCTCCAAGCCTGCTGCAAACGCACGCGAGGCTGTTCAGTGGACATACTTCGGCTATCTGGCTGCTATCAAGACCCAGAACGGCGCTGCAATGTCCATCGGCCGTATCTCTACATTCCTCGATATCTATATCAAGCGTGACATCGACAACGGCACTCTGACTGAGGCTGAGGCTCAGGAGCTCATCGACCACCTCGTACTCAAGCTCAGAATGGTTAAGTTCGCTCGTATTCCTTCCTACAACGAGCTGTTCTCCGGCGACCCGGTATGGGCTACACTGTCCATCGGCGGTAAGGGTCAGGACGGCCGTTCCATGGTTACCAAGAACGACTTCCGTTTCCTGCACACCCTCGAGAACATGGGTCCGTCCCCGGAGCCGAACATGACAGTTCTGTACTGCGACAAGCTGCCTGATAACTTCAAGCGCTATGCAGCAGCTATCTCCGTTCGTACCTCCTCTGTTCAGTACGAGAACGATGACGTTATGCGTCCTGTTTGGGGCGACGATTACTCCATCTGCTGCTGCGTATCCGCAACACAGACCGGTAAGGAAATGCAGTTCTTCGGCGCTCGTGCAAACCTCGCTAAGTGCCTGATGTACGCTATCAACGGCGGTATCGACGCTAAGACCAAGGCTCAGGTAGGTCCTGCTTACAGACCAATCACATCTGAGTACCTTGATTATGATGAGGTTATGCAGAAGTACGACGCTATGATGACATGGCTCGCTTCCATCTATGTACACACTCTGAACCTTATCCACTACATGCACGATAAGTACAACTACGAGGCTGCCGAGATGGCTCTTATCGATACCAACGTAAGACGTACATTCGCAACCGGTATCGCAGGCTTCTCTCACGTTGTAGATTCCCTGTCCGCTATCAAGTATGCAAAGGTTAAGTGCATTCGTGACGAAGACGGTATCGTTACTGACTTCGAGATCGAGGGTGACTTCCCCCGCTACGGCAACGACGACGATCGTGCTGATGATATCGCCGTATGGCTGCTCCGCACCTTCCTCAAGAAGCTGAAGCAGTGCCACACCTATCGTGATTCCGAGGCTACAACTTCTATCCTCACCATCACTTCCAACGTTGTATACGGTAAGGCTACCTCCGCTCTGCCTGACGGCCGTAAGGCTGGCGAGCCGCTCTCTCCTGGTGCAAACCCCTGCTACGGTGCAGAGAAGAACGGTCTGCTTGCTTCCCTCAACTCTGTTGCTAAGCTTCCTTACGAGTGGGCACTCGATGGTATCTCCAACACACAGACCATCAACCCCGACGCACTCGGTCACAACGAGGAAGAGCGCGTAACCAACCTGGTTAACGTACTTGACGGTTACTTTGATAAGGGTGCACACCACCTCAACGTAAACGTATTCGGTAAGGAGAAGCTCATCGACGCTATGGAGCACCCCGAGAAGGAAGAGTACGCAAACTTCACAATCCGTGTATCCGGTTATGCAGTTAAGTTCATCGACCTTACCAGAGAGCAGCAGCTCGACGTTATCGCAAGAACTTGCCACGATCATATGTAATTAATTACACAAGGCAATATAAAAGGACAGCGCTGCGCAATGCGGCGCTGTTCTACTATACTGACAAGGAGAAACCAATGAGTGAAATCAAAGGAAGGATACATTCCACCGAGAGCTTCGGCGCGGCTGACGGTCCCGGAGTACGGTTCATCGTGTTCGTGCAGGGCTGCCGAATGCGCTGCCGTTACTGCCACAATCCCGACACCTGGAGCATGGAAGGCGACGACACCACAGTTGAAATGTCGCCGGAGGAAATACTCAGCAAGGCGCTTCGCTACAAGAGTTACTGGAAGAACGGCGGTGGAATCACCGTCAGCGGCGGCGAGCCTCTCCTGCAAATCGACTTTCTGCTTGAGTTATTTAAGCAGGCGAAGGCCGAAGGAGTAAGCACATGCATTGACACCGCGGGAAACCCGTTCACCCGGGAAGAACCGTTCTTTTCAAAGTTCCAGGAGCTGATGAAGTACACAGACCTGCTGCTTCTTGACCTCAAGGAGATCAACCCGGAGCGTCATAAGAACATCACAGGCTTCGACAACGCGAATATTCTTGACATGGCACAGTACCTCAGTGAAATAGGAAAGCCAGTTTGGATCCGCCATGTACTTGTGCCTGACCTGTCCGATTTCGATGAGGATCTCGACAAGCTGAACGAGTTCATTAAGACCCTGAAAAATGTTGAGAAGGTGGAGGTTCTGGCTTACCACACCCTTGGCAAATTCAAGTGGGAGAACCTCGGAATAAAGTACACGCTTGAGGATACTAACCCGCCGTCTGCGGAGCGTATCGACAACGCAAACAAGAGACTCTGCGCAGGAAAGTACGCCTGTAAGGGCTGATTAAACTCTATATAAACGCGAACCCCCGGCAGCCTTTCGGCTGCCGGGGGTAAGTTATTCAGGCGGTGCGTTCACAGCTGATTTATCAGCCGATCGCAATGTACTTGTTCTGCTTCTCAGGGAGTGACTCTTTCTTGGGCACAGTAAGTTTCAGTGTGCCATTTTCGAACTTCGCACTGATGTCCTGCTCAGTTACTGCGTCGCCTACATAGAAGCTTCTTGAGTAGCTGCCGGAATAACGTTCGCGGCAGATGTACTTGCCGTTGTCGTCCTTCTCGTCCTTTGACGTGTTGCTTTCGGCGCTTACGGTGAGGTAGCCGTCGTTAAGCTCGGCTTTGATGTCCTCCTTCTTGACGCCCGGCAGGTCGATCATCAGATCGTAGCAGTTGTCGTGTTCCTTGATATCGGTTTTCATCATGCTGCTTTCGCTCTTGGTGAAGAACGGGGTATTGAAAAGATCGTCAAAAACATTGGTTCTCATGGTGGGCATTAACATAGGTCATTTCTCCTTTCGCAGGTTCTTGGGTCTGCGCTTGAATTTTATATTATGAACCCTGAGCGGTCCTCCGGAAGTATCCCTAGGTGGTGTGTACCTCCTTTGTTCCTATCTCTCTTTCGTTCTGGTTATAGTATAGCACAACTTTTTAGCACTGTCAAGGGTAGAGTGCTAATTTTCCTTAAAATGTCACATATTTCACAGAGTTATCATATTTTGGTGTGGCGGATTCATAGTTTGCGCCGACGAAATAGCTTGGTTATGCGATTTGTTGATTATTAAACCGATGTATGTAAAACGGTGGAAAACTATTACTAAAACAGGAATACTTCTATTGACAATTTGGTTCGTTTGTGTTATACTGTAACAAACGTTACATATGTTATATATTGAAAGAGGAAGAACATGCCGCCCAAAGCAAAGTATACCCGCGAAGAAATAATAGAGACTGCGCTGAATATAGTCGCAGAAAAGGGAAAGTCCGCGCTCAATGCCAGGGATCTTGGCGCAGCGCTCGGGACTTCCACCCGCCCGGTGTTCACTGCATTCAAGAACATGAGCGAGCTTATTGAAGAGGTCAAGAAGGCGGCGATGAAGCGCTTTGAGAGCTATTCCAGGAACGAGCCGGGAATGCCTGCGTTCAAGAGCGTTGGTATGCAGATGATCTCGTTTGCAACGAATGAGCCGAAGCTGTTTCAGGTGCTGTATATGAGTGAAAGAACTCAGACCGGAGATTTCGACGATCTGTTCAGCGAGCTCGGCGATACCGCGGGATACTGCATTGAATGCATAATGCGCGACTATTCCCTGAACCAGGAGGAAGCGAACTTCCTGTTCAGAAGCCTGTGGATATATACGTTTGGAATTGGCGTGCTGATAGCATCAAAGGTGTGCAGGTACGAGGAAGAAGTTGTTTCGGACATGCTTACAAGGCAGTTTATGTCTGTAATGGGGCTTGTAAAATCCGGACGCGCGCTTTCTCCGCTTTCGGAGGTACTTCCTGCTCCTCCAGCTCCGCCAAAGAAATGATATAAACAACGAACTGCCGGAAACATTCCGGCAGTTTTTGAAATAATTAAGGTTCAGGAGCTTGTGTTGTCGTGCTCGTGTGATCTCGGCGCTTTTTTGAAAAGCTCCCGCAGACCGAATATCAGCAGAAACACCGCGTAGATTTTCCTTAACAGGTCGTTTCCGATGAAACTGGAAGCCACGGTTCCAAGAACGGCGCCTAGAATTCCTCCGGGGATCAGGCTGATCACCAGCTTTTTGTCGATAAATCCGGCGCGGATATGCATGATAACGGATATCAGCGCAATAGGCAGGAAAAACAGCAGGTTAACGCCCTGAGCCTCACGCTGCGGCATTCCGTCGTGGAGGGTGAGCCAGATCAGAAGCACAAACCCTCCGCCTAGTCCCATTGAAGCTATGACGCCTGAAAGCGCTCCGACTACAGCCTGAATCATGAGAAAAGCGACCTCAGCGCCGCCGCGCAGATGAGCGCTCCGAACAGCCGCTGGAGCCACACCGCGCGTATTTTCCTCAGGAAGAACGCGCCTGCCAGCGCTCCTCCGGCACCCCAGGGAATGTAGCTCCATGCGGTGGAAAGGTCGATGCCGCCGCTGAACAGATAAGATACGGCGGCGGTAAGGCTCAGCACGAATATCAGTGCAACGGAATCAGCATGTGCGTGTTTCATGGAGTCGGCAGGGGAAAGTTCCGGCTGAATCAGACGCTGTTCGTGTTCAATTATGGGTACTGCGGCGACACCGCCTCCGCTGCCAAAAAAGCCGTTCAGTAACCCGCAAATCATTCCCTCAAAAAAGTGTTTCATCATATATCACCCTCTTTATTTTGTGCATATATCTCCGCAATTTCCACGGAAATAAACGGAAAAGTGCAGCCTTGTAAGACTGCACTTTGATTTATGCGTTGACCTTTTGCCGGTTGTTCCATCGGTCGATGAATTCCACGAATTCCCGCTGCGGAATAGGCTTTGAAAAGAAGTAACCTTGTATGAAATCGCATTTCAGGTCCGAGAATTTCTTTACCATTTCCTCTGTCTCGATACCCTCTACTACGATCTCCATGTTCAGGTCTTTTATCATGCGGACTGTATTCTGAAGTATCGTCCACATTTTGCTGTTCTGATTATTTACGAAAGTCTTGTCAAGCTTGACGATTTTCAGCGGGAGCGCCGCAATGCGGTACATGTTTGAATATCCGGTGCCGTAGTCGTCGAGTGAGAACATCAGCCCGGCGGCGCGGAGCTGTTCGAGGTTCTCGGACATAACGCTCTGATCGTAGCTTGCCGCTGACTCGGTTATCTCGAGGTTGACCTGATTCGATGAAACGCCGTACCTGCTCATGGATTCAAGTATTGAGTCGGCAAGACCGTGGTGCATGCACTGTGAAACGGACAGATTGATTTCGATGTATTCCAGACCCAGCTTCTTGTATTCCGAGCTTGCTATGAACCGGAAAACCTCGGTCAGCACGTAATCTCCGATCTTATGTATCGCGCCGCTTTTTTCCGCGGCGGGAATAAATATCTCAGGGGAAATGAAGCCCTCTTTTTCGTCGATTAGCCTCAGCAGAGCTTCCGCAGATACAAAGCGTTTCTTTTCGATTGAGTATATCGGCTGGTAATAAACATGGAACCCGTGATTTGCAAGGGCGCGTTCGATAATGCTGTCCATTCCGGTGAGGAGTGATACCATGCGCTTGACGGTGCTTCCGTCTGCATGGATAACCTCTCCGTTGTAGGGGAGCTTCTCGTGGAAATCCGTGCCGAATGATATCAGCGACTGGAAGTTGTCGATGTCCTCGGGACATTTGGCAAGGCAGACGTACGGGATAAGGTTCAGGTCGAACTTGTCGATTTTCACCGTCTGGTGGAGCGCGTCGTTGATAAGGCTGGCGGCGTATTCCGAATTGATACGGTTATAGGTGTTGATAACCAGCCGGAAACGTCCGCGGTCGAGGTAATATGCAACGCCGTGGGTCTTTGCAGTGCGGTTCTGCTCAAGTATCTTCTTTCCGGTCATCATGAGGAGCTTCTGGGTTTTGTCGTAGCCGAGTATTTTTTGCAGTGAATCGTAGTTCGCAATGTTCACCATGATGATGGAAACATGATTGCGTATCGCGAAGTTTTTCTTCATGTCGTCGGCGTAGGCGCTGTGCTTGCATAGCCCGGTGAAGGAGTCGATGAGTTTTTCCGGACGCTGTATCATTACAGCTATTATTACTACGCCGACGGTGTTTCCGAATACCATCACCATGGTGTCAGTGAAAATTATCTTTGAAATGAGAATACAGACCGTCACGGGAAGCATCATTATCAGAGCAATTAATTTTCTGACAGTAAAGAGCCTACGATAAATTATAATATACGCTATGCTTATCAGAATATTGATACTCGCCATTGTAGAAAAGAAAGCGGCATCGTTGTGTACACGCCGTCAACAAATGTAAAGATGGAGTGCGTGAACAGATTTGACACAAGCAGTCCGATAACACCCAGGTATGGAAGTGTAAGCGCACACGCGGCGGCCTTGTTCATGTGCTTGTAAGGCTGATAACATACATGAGAAACAGCGGGGAAATGGTGTTGTATGCCAGTAAATAGAGCGTATGAGCCGCAGTGCGAAGCCCCAGGTTCAGCGACCCGGCGTTGTCCAGCACAACCGCCCATATATCGGCTGCACCGCTGAGGATCGTCATAATGACGAGTGCAATAAAGAAATGATTAGTTGTGCCTTTGGACATGCGCCGTGTAAACTGCGAGATCAGAATTATCACAAGGATAAGCAGCGCGGCTATATCTAAATGTATAAGTTTAGTCATATCAGGAATTCCTCTTATTTTTATCTTTACTAACTATACATTATAACACGACACGAGTTTTTTGCAACAGTTTAACTATGCGTAGGAAGACGATTTGTTAATGTTGCATAAAAAATCGACTGATTATGCATGTTTTGACCTTAATTGACCTTACATAAAGCAATAAATTATCAATAAATGATTATTATTAAAATAATAATCAAATAATAGTCAAATAAAAAGGAAATTTTCAGGCTTTGTAAACATTTCGGTGGATAGAGGCGGCGGTGCTGGCAAATTCAGATGCGCTAAGCGGCCGTGTAGACATCAGCATTAGCGGAAGGGGCTTGGGATTACCGTAAAATGGCGGCTGAAAATAAGAACCATCGTTCAGTGTGAAGCCAAGTCGGCGGTAAAGCTGAACGCGGCGGCGGGACAGTTCGTCTTCCGGCGGCTCCACTTCAAGTACGACCAGCGAATCTCCGGATCGTTCCAGCAGAGAATTCATGACCGCGGAGCCGACGCCTTTCCCGCGGAGTTCCTCGGCGGAGGCAAAATGTTCAACGAACAGCGCGTTAATGTCGCGAAGATGATAGTAATTTATGAACGCGGCGGGGACGCCCTCGGGTTCATAGCACATGCAGCGGAATTCGTCACGGGTGAATTCCGAGCGGTGCAGGGCGTAATTACCCCGCTCACAGGGCGGGAACGAGTATTCAAGTATTTCAAATAAACGGTCGAATTTTTCATCGGGAATGGGAGACGTTTTACTGTAGGTGATCAGATTTTCCATGCTGGCTCCTTTCTTCTATGGTAATATAATACCATAAAACTAACAGGATTTCAAGTGTCGGAATATAATACAAGCAGGGTGAAATAGAATTTACGAGAATAAAACGCGGAGGTAATCACCATGCTGACACTACTTGAATTTGCATTGCAGAATCTGTTGTTTATCGGACTTCATCTTGACTCCAGGAGTTCATTCCCGAAGCAGCTCTCGCCAAAGGAAGAGGAGGAGTGCATAGCACTGATAGCTCAGGGAGATATGGACGCGCGCGGGAAACTCATCGAGCACAATCTGCGGCTTGTGGCATATATAGTCAACAAGAATTACCCGGAGGCAGTACGCGGCTGCCAGCAGGACGCGGATGACCTGATTTCTATAGGAACTATCGGTCTCATACGAGCGGCTGAAACCTTTGACTATACAAAGGGACGGCGGTTTTCGACATATGCTTCGAGGTGCATAGATAACCAAATAAAAATGCACTTTCGGAAGATAAAGCGCCAGCAAAGCGAGGTCTACATAAACGAGCCGCTTGAAACAGACAGCGAGGGAAACACTCTGACGATAGCGGATATACTGGCAAGCAATGTGAATATTGAGGAGGAAACGGAGCTCAGGATAAATTCGCAGAGATAATCTGCAAACGGTATGGGATACGGGACGGCAGGGGATTCGTCTGCGAAGCGATGACCCAGCGTGAGATAGCGAAGCAGCTCAAAATCTCCCGGAGCTACATTTCGCGGATAGAGAAAAAGGCTTTAGAGAAGCTGCGCAGGCGGTTTGAGCAGGGATGATAAAGACTTTTTTCAACATTTGAACTCAGCTTGTTGAAATGCATTATTTCATCGCAGAGGAGCTTGGGGATCAGACCAGACGGTGTGTATGTGCGACAGGGTTCATCAAGCGTGCCTGTCTCTGCTGAACGGCACAACGCCAAACCGCATGCACTCCTTGAACATGATGAGTCGCCCGACGCGGCCGTTTCAGTAACCCGAAAGCAGCCTGCGCATTCCCGCGTGTACTTCCACCGGGAGCTCCGTTATTTCGCCGCCGTCCTTGTTCAGCTGTTTCTTGTAGTTTCCGACTGCGAACCATGCTTTCCGGCTGTCGTAGATCCCGGATTTCAGAACCCGGTGAAGCTCCTTGGTGAACGCTTCGGACAGCTTTTTACTGCGGTTCTCGATGATGAGGTCGATGCAGCGTAAGTGGTTGGACGTTTCAATTATGTCGTCCACGTTGACGGTTTCGTCTTTCAGCACGCCAATTGTGTTGGTTTCAAAGATGTACGTGTCTGGCCGACGGTCAGACGGATGCCCTCAATGTTGTTGGAGTTGTAGGTCAGCTCCACCTGTAACTTGTGATAGATACCTCCTTTGCAACCGCTATGCATTTTGTCCGCGAGTATTTCAGCGAGGGTGGATGGTGCTTTCTTTGTTGTCGCGGCGCGCGTGGGCCTGTTCGCGTTCTAAGGGATATCCCATGTCTTTCCGGTCAGAAACGCGCCATCTATGCGCCCTTGTGCGCAGTAATTCCGGACGCTGCGTTCGGACAGGTTCCACAGCTCTGCGGCTTGCTATATTTCATGACATCAACTCATTTGGGGGCGCTGAATAAGGCGCAGCGTAACAAAATCAGACCCGTGAGTACGCCAGTTTGAACGGGCATAATTCGTTTTGTTCGGCTTTTCCTTTAGTATATTATATACCGATATCGGCAAAAATCAAAAGGATTTCCGGGGAATTATTTATCAGAATTGCCGATAGCGGCAGTCCGGAAAATGCTTGAAATGCGCCAGAACAAAATTTGTAAAATTCGGGCGCAATTTCTTATGAAGTTATTGACATATCTAAAATATTCTAGTATAATATAAGGAAATGGTTTGATAAAAGGGCTCTGCATGGCAGACCCGGACATTGGGAGGTACATATGACAAGAACAAGAAATCGACTTATTTCAGTCGGAATAGGATTGCTGCTGTTTATCTCAGCGGTATTGTTTATCGTTCCGCAGAAAACGGCAGGCGCGGAAACATGGATCGAATCGGCGGCGGAATTTGCAGCCGGCGACGGCACCCAGGGCGCGCCCTATCAGATATCGAGCGCCGGGGAGCTTGCAAATCTCGCGAAGATGGTGAGCGGTGGAGAAACCTATGAGAGTACATACTTTGAGCTTACCGCCGACATCGACCTCGACGGCAAAGAGTGGACGCCGATAGGAACGAAAGACAGCCAGTTCGCCGGAAAGCTTTTCGGCAGCGGGAATACTATAAGTAATCTGACGGTCGGCGGCGGTGACAACAGCGGTCTGTTTGCATACAGCAGCGGCGAGATCAAGGACGTTTATCTTGAGAAGATAGATATCACAACAACTATGAACGCAGGCGGAGTATGCGCGTTCAACAGCGGAACCATTGAGGGCTGCGGCGTGTTGAGCGGAACTATCATATGCTCCAACCCCAACGGCGGTCAGCTCGGCGGTATCTGCATGGAAAACAGCGGTACTATCAGCCGGTGCTTTAGTAACGCGTCAGTAAAAGGCGCAACCAGCGCAGGTATTGTTTACATCAATAGAGGGAATGGCGTCGTACAGGATTGCTATAATACCGGCACGCTCGAGGGTTCCTCCTCTGCAAGCGGAATAAACACCAACAATTATGGCAAAATTAAAACCTGCCTGAATCTCGGAGCGGTGATCGCTGAAGACAAGATCTCTGAAGAGGGCAGCGTAATAAGGGGTTACGGCATTTGCGTCATGAATGTACCTGGCGCTTCGCTGGAAAACTGCTATAGCGACAGCGATGTGTGCCCCAAAGAGCTTTTCGGCGGTTTTAGAAATAATACTACAGTTTACTACAAAACCACTGCCGAGCTTTGCGGCGGTTCGCTCCCTGATGGCTTCGACGGCAGCGTCTGGAACGTGGGCAGCATTGGAGGCATAGCCGATAAAGACGCAGCCGACAGATTCGCGGCAAAATCCTATACATATCCGAGCCTTAACGGCGTTGGTTCTGCTGCTGCAAGAGAAGTCGAAGTCTATAATTTCAGCACTGACTCCACCCCGGACTGGCAGGAGTTTAAGTATATTGAAACGGTTGAAGATTTCAGGAAAATTGATGATGATCTTTCCGGAAACTACATTCTCGCCCAAAATATCGATTTTGGCGGCAATAGTTATCGTCCCATAGCATATAAGAGCGGCTCTTCCTTTACGGGAAAGTTCAGCGGCAACGGGCATACCATCAGTAATATCAGTGTGAAATATGATGATGATTTAGTCGGCCTGTTCGGAACGAACAATGGTCTGATAATGAACCTCGCTGTAAGCGGCGAAGTTACCGGCGAGGAGTATATCGGCGGTATCTGCGCAAAGAATGAAGGCACGATCTATAGCTGCTCCTTTGACGGTGAAGTAAAGCAATCGGCGACCACGCAGCGTAAAGGCAAAGTCGGCGGTATATGCGGCACAAACTATGCAACAATATCCAACTGCTTTAACTCGGCTGATGTAAGCGGTAATGATTATATAGGCGGCATTTGCGGAGAAATGTGTGGTAAAGACCCTGTAGTAGTGTACTGTGTTAGCGTTGGCAAGGTCAGCGGTTTCACAGGCTCTGCAATTGTCGGCGGTATCTGCGGATATGGCAACGGCATTTCCTATGGCGGCAGCTCAGAATTGAGCCATTGCCGGTTTGACATGGATGTAAGCGGGTCGATAAACCTTATCAATGGCGGGAATACCATAACCAACAGAGGCGATAATTATTCCTACAAAACCGAGATCCTTTGCGGCGATAATATCGACAGCTTCGACCCCGATATCTGGAATGCCGGAAAGGGAGTTGCTGTTACTCCCGACGCAAAAGACGGCAAATTCGGCACAAAAACCTGCTATTATATGAGCCTTAAGTGCTTCGGCGAACCTGAGCCCATTACCGGAGATGTCTATAACTTCGCCTTCGCAGGCGGCAGCGACGACTGGCAGCCTTACACCCTTATCAGCTCTGAAGATGTTTTTCGTACCTATTGGCAGTCGGATGTGAAGTGGTCTGAAAATTTCGTTCTCGGCGACGATATAACCCTTGCTTATTCCCTGGCGCCTAATGATGTCATTCCGACGAGCCTGAGTACGGGTACGTTCAGCGGCAGGTTCAGCGGCAACGGTCACACGGTAACCCTGACAGACGACAGCACCTGTGGACTGTTTGGCACAAACAGGGGTACTATCATTAACCTTGCGGTCAAGGGCAACATTGAAAGTGATAGAGACATTGGCAGTATCTGTGAAGATAATCACGGCACTATATACGGCTGCTCCTTTGAGGGAAAAGTTCACACTACCGGGGCTCACGCCGGCGGCATATGCTACGATAATCAGGGAACAATAAGCAATTGCTTTGCTCTGGCAGATGTAAAAGCGAGTGATTACGCAAGCGGTATCAGCGTAACGAATTTAAGCGACAGCCTGGAATCCTGTTATTTTGTCGGAAATGTTGACAGTGATATCACTGGAATGATTAGCGTGGGCAATTCTTCTAAGAATTGTTACTACAATAAGGAATTAAGCATATCCCCTGAGGATAAAGCGGCGAAGGAGCTTACAACCCTTGAAATGACGTCTTACGGCGCGCTTGCAAAGATGAACTTTACCGACGACATCTGGGAGAAGCTGCCCAACGATACTGCGAACGGAGTTGCATATTATCCCTCGTTCAAGGGAAGCACCTATGTACCGTCCGTTAAGTACACCGCAAAGCTTGAGCTGAACCGTTCCGGCGATGAAGCTCCTGTTTATGGTGACGACATTGAGTTCACAACAAAGGCGCTGATACTTTTCAGGAATGACTATTATGGCGACGATGTTTCCGTTGAGGATACCACGGGAACGTTCAATGCAGAGGTTGGCGGCAAAACAATTATCGTTGTAGCCAACAGGTTTGAGGATACGGCGGAAGCTGCGGGCGATGTAACATACAAGCTCATTTATAAGGGGTCTGATTATTTCCCCGATGATTACTCTGAGGACTTTATTGTAACAGTCGGCAAGAAGGCGCTGACGGTGGCTGACTTTAACGTTGCACTCCCTGCGGATATGGTGTTCAGCAACACCGAAAAGGCAGTCACGGTTACGGCTAAGCCCGGCATTACGGGCGCGGGCGAAATCACCGTAAAGTATTACGGTGAGAGCGGCAAGGAAGCAGAGCCTTTCAGTGCAGGAACGTATACATTTAAGATAGACGCTGCCGAAGGCAGCAACTATAAGGCGGTTTCCGGTCTTACCGCCGACAGCTGGAAGTTCACGATAGAAAAGGCTGGGGCTGAAACGCTTCCCGATACCGGAGTTTCGTACAGGTGGTCAACTGACAAGGATATAACGGTGAGCGTTGCAGGACTTCCTGAGAATATGGGGCAGGTAACCGTAGTCAGAACTAAAAAGGACGGGACGATAAGCACGGGAATTATTCCGGGTTCCTGCTATTCTGACGGAAAGTTCACTTTCCATCTTGGTCCGAACACTGTTGACGATATAGGCAAGACAGGCTCGTTCACAGTCACGCTTGCTGCGGATAATTATGAGAGCGTTACATTTACCGTTAAGATCACCCTGACCGACAAGGATAACCAGGACGCGCCCGATCCCGCTGCGTTCGACATAGTATTCACCAACGACGGCAGCGAACTTACAGCGGCGATAAAGACCGGGCTTAAGGGCGTTGAATACAGCTTTGACAGCACGACATGGAGCGGCGTGAACACCACGACCGTGGCTCACCTCAAGGACGTTACCGCATATCTCCGCTTCAAGGAAACTGACGAACTGAACGCCAGCGAGGCTGTTTTCAAGACGGTAAATTCGGGACACGGCAAGCTCGTTCATCATGCAGCCGTGCAGGCTACCTGCCAGAATACCGGCAATATCGAGTACTGGGAGTGTGAAACCTGCGCAAAGTATTACAGCGACGAGGCTGCAGCGGCGGAGGTCTCTCTTGCGGACGTGATCATTGCAAAGACCGACCACAAGTGGTCGGTAAAGTACACATACGACAAGAACGGTCACTGGCACAAGTGCGAATATTGCGACGCCGCGACCGGAGCTGAGAGCCATGTTTCAAGCGGCGAAGCTACCGCCACAGAGGCGGAGTACTGCACGGTGTGCGGGTACATTATAACTCCCAGAAAGGGCGGAAGCTCAGGCAGTCATGTAAGCGGCGGTGGCAGAGATACCACTCCGACCGACACAAGACCCATAATAAACGGTGAACGAAAAACTTGGACGGAAATTGCTGCAGACCTTGGCAGACAGAACGGCGGCAGTGCGACTATTTCCATGAGCGGCGAAACCACAGTTCCCGCGGAGGTCATTAAGGCAATCGCGGACAGGAAGATAAAGGTCGAGTTCGCTTACGACAGCACAAAGAGCTGGCTTATTGACGGTGCGAAGATAACAACTGTATCCGCAGCCGATTTCTCGCTGTTTCCCGGTTCTGTTGACACTAGCTCGCTGCGCGGGGTATCGGGCGGCAAATACAGGATAAGCGCTGATATTCCTGCCGAGATCAGGTTTACGTTCCTGAAGCGGTATGCGGGCGAGTTCGCGAATGTCTACAAGCTGGTAGACGGCAAGCTCGTATTCCAGACCTGCATAAAGCTTGCAGAGGACGGAACAGCCGTTGTTCCGGGTATGAGCGCTCCGGGTGAATACGCGGTAATGGTATGCAGATACAGCGACAGGCAGGGCGACTTTGACAACAACGGCATTCTTGACATTTACGACGCGGTTGCGCTGCTGCGTTATTCAGTAGGGCTTGAGTCGGGCGAAAACCTCCAGCTAATTGACCTCAACGGCGATGGTATGGTCAACTGTGCCGACGCCAGTATGGTACTCAGATGGGTGGTCGGGCTGAGCGCATGATCCGCTGACGAAAACTGAACAAAATGATGGGCGCACGGTGACGTGCGCCCATCTGGCTGTAAGGCATATCGCACGAGCAACCCAAATAGGATGGCTGCAAGTCGCTGTCAGAAGAGCTTTGCAGGACGTCATAAGGACGATCGTATCAACGTTTTGTTTGGGTGGATTTGCGGCGTGTTCGTCGCGTTGACTGCTCCGGCAAGCTGCTTATTGTCACAACCAACCTAAACCCGGGCGAGGCGCGGAAGTCCGGTATCGGCATGCGCAGATTTTTCGACTGGCTCCGGGATCACTGCCGCTATATGGTGGCGGACGGTGAATCCCGCAGGAAAGCGTGCTGATGATTACGACAGTTCATCTCATTGTTGACCAGAAACATTATCCGGAATTAATCATGAAGGTCGAGAATGATATTGTCAATATAGCTTTACATATTTTACTCAAGGCAACCTCTAAAAACCTCCTTCACGGCAGATTTCTATGACTTATATCATCTGTTGCGTTACCAAACCTTGAAATACATACAGTATTACTGCGGTTTGGTGCCTTACATCTGATATAAGTCATATACGAAATCTGCTCGTGTCCCGGTTTTAGAGGTTCCCTCAAAATTTTTTTGAATTTTAGCTTCCTTAAAACCATACCCTCACCCGTAAACCTCAGAATCTTTTTTTTAATTATAATGCTTCGCTGAAGAAAAGTCAAATAACCTGCTGCAGAAATAAGTTCTGCTGATTTTTTGTTTACCGTTCTTGACAAACGATGAGTTAGTGTGGTATAATATAAATGACCCGTATGCAAAACAGTCATTTTAGGCAGGAGGGAACGATAATGCCCGTAATTTTCAGCGAGAAAAAACGCCATGAGATAAGCCGGCAGATAAAGGAAGCGGCTCTCCGGCTGTTCAAGACGAAAGGGGTACGCAAGACAACGGTCGCCGAACTTGCGGAGAGCGTCGGCATAGCCAAAGGCACCTTTTACAATTTTTACGCGACCAAGGGTCAGCTTGTGGCTGAAATAATGGACGACTTCGACGCCGCGTCAGAGCGGGAACTGAGAAACAAAATCGGCGGCAGGGACAAAATACCGATAGCGGAGTTCTACAAGTACTATGTGGAACTGTTTCGTCCGGACACGGCGTTCTCATTCCATTTCACGCCGGACGACATAACGGTCATGCAGGAAATGGAGGAGACCCGGAAGTTTTTCTCCCAGGAACACGCTGTAAAGACCACAAAGCTTGTGCTGGAATATGTGGACGGCGTGCGCGAGGACGTGGACTACGCTTACATCGCAAACTTCGCGAAGCTTGTAAACCTTGCGATAGAGAACCGCGGCGCATTCTGTCAGGAAGCGTTCGAGAAGAATCTCAGGACGATATTCGATATGATGCTCGACTACCTCAGCGGAAACACGGATAACGGGAAAGGAACGTGCTGAAATGTATATTCAGATGAAAGATGTTGTAAAGAAATACGGCGAGGGAGAAAACACGATCTTCGCACTGGATCACGCTTCTCTGGAGCTTGAAAAGGGTGAAATGTGCGTTATTCTCGGTCCCTCCGGCTCGGGAAAGAGCACACTGCTGAACATGCTCGGCGGGCTTGACAGCGCGGACGATGGCACGATAATCGTTGACGGCTGCGATCTCAGCTCCATATCTAAAAAGGAACTCCGGGAATACCGACGCGATAAGGTCGGCATCGTGTTTCAGACATACAACCTGATAGGAGAACTCACCGTGCGGGAAAATATCAAGGTAGTCCGGGATATATCCGCAGCCCCGCTTTCCATTGAAGAACTGCTGAAAGACCTGGGACTTGAAAGGCACGCTGCACACTTCCCCGAGCAGCTTTCCGGAGGTCAGCAGCAGCGCTGCGCCATCGCCCGCGCGCTGATAAAGAATCCCGCGATACTGCTCTGCGACGAGCCTACGGGCGCGCTGGATTCAAAGACCTCGCGGGACGTTCTTCAGCTTCTCCAGAAAATAAACGTCAAGTATCGCACGACCATTCTGCTGATTACCCACAATGAAAACATAGCGCCCATGGCTGACCGTATCCTGCGCATTCACGATGGCAGGATAGTAGAAAACATCATCAACACAAGGAAACCGGTAAAGGAGCTGGACATCTGATGACTCTGCAAAAGAAGATACTTCGGGGTCTGAGAAAGAACCTGTCCTTTTACCTCACCGTTTCGCTCCTGACCGCGCTTTGCATAATGCTGTGGGTAGGCGCGTTTTCCGTCAGCAGGACTGCCAGCGGGACTTACACCAGACTGTTTGAGGAAAGCGACCTTGAGGACGGTCAGTTCACCGTTTCATCACCCATTTCCGACCAGGACATAACCGCGCTAGAAAGCGAATTTAACGTTATTCTTGAACGCCAGCGCTTTCGGAATATATCTTACGGCGAAACGACTGTCCGGCTGTTCGCAGACACGCAGAAAACGAACAAGGCGGTCATTCTGGAGGGCAAGCCGCTCAGCGGGGACAACTGTGTTCTCCTGACGTACAACTACGCAAAGGCTCAGGGACTGTCGGTCGGCGACTACATAACGCTTGCCGGAATCGACTTCGAGATAAACGGACTGTGCTTAAAACCGGATTACGCGGCGATGTACGCCAATTTCGAGGACAGCTTCCCCAACAGCACCGATTTCGGCATTGCGCTAATAAGCGAAAACACAATGCGCTCCATAGGCGGGTATTCCAGCTACTACTCGGTGAAATATCCGGATACGGCGCAGGAAGTGGATTTCCGCGCCGCGGTCTACAGCAGGTACGGAACACTGGAATACATCGGGAAATCCGCTAACCCAAGAACAGGAGGACTGCTGAGCCAGGCAGCCGACATTGAGGCAGAATTCTCAGTCTACAGCCCTATAATCATGCTGGTCGTTATCGTGGTTATAGCAATGGTGCTCGGACGGACAGTCAGGCGGGAAAGCCGGACCATCGGCACACTGATGGCTCTGGGATACCGTCGGGGCGAACTTATTCGGCACTATATGTGGTACGCGCTTATCCCCGCCGTTTTCGGAGACGTCCTTGGGCTTGCGCTGTGCTATCCCTTTGCGAAGCTGTTCAATCTGTATATGTTCAGCTTTGCGGAGCACATCGTGTATCAGGTGCAGGTGCCTGTCGGAATACTTATCGCCGCGCTGCTAATTCCTCCCACCGCCTATGGGGCAAGCGCGCTGCTAGTGCTCGCAAGGGCGCTGGGACAGGATATCGTCCCGCTGCTGAAAGGCTCCGCAAAGGGAAAGACCGCGCATATGCTGAGCCGTAGCAGGCTGCCTTTTCCGCTGCTGTACGGCATTCGCAGTCTTTGCGGCAACATTTCACGCAGCCTTACCATGATAGTCGGTATCGCGGTCGCTTCGATGGCGGTAATTTTAGCCGGAGTGTATCAGGACGCTTACGATGATATGCTTGACAACAAAGTCCCGCTGGCTATGATGGGCGGTCAGTACGAGTACGGCTTTAGGGATTTCCAGTCCGAAAACAACTACGGGGGATATGGTATCATGGACGTATCTTTCGGGGTGGACGGCACTGACAGCATGTTCAATCTGATAGGATACGACGAGGGCTGCCCACTGCTTACAGCTGAAACAATCTCCGGCGCTTCCATGGAATACGGCGGGTTCTATATGACATCTTCCGCCGCAAGGATATTCGGCGTGGAATCCGGCGATGAATTTACATTCTACGATCTGATATCAATGGAGCACACCACCATCACGATAAGCGACATCGTAGAAAACGACGTGCTCTCGCTGATGATAACCAGCAAAGCGAACGTCGCGCAGATCATAGGCAGGAACGCGGAAGGATTCAACGTGATAATCAGCGAAGGACCTCTCAATATCCCGCCGGAGCTTCTCAGAAAAAGCGCCTCGCTGGAGGATTACCGCCGCAGCACCGAAAGCGCTCTTAACACCGCGCGGGTAGTCCTTTCCATCGTGAAAGTCATCGGCTCGCTCATATGCATACTGGTAGTGATACTGCTTTCAGGAATGATAATCGAGGAGAACCGCCGCAGCATTTCCACGCTGGAAGTGCTCGGCTACCGCGACCAGGAGTTACGCCGGCTGGTACTGTCTCCAAATCACCTGCTGGTGCCGGTGGGATTTGCGCTGGGGATCCCACTCGGACTTGCGCTTGCAGACATGATAGCCCGCGCAAACGCAGCTTCTGGCGGTGTAATGATGTCAATTTTGCTGACCGGAAAAACGCTTCTGATCAGCGCCGTTTTCATAGCGGCAGCCTACGTCCTGTCCCTTGCGCTTTCCGCGCGGAAGCTGAAAAAGATAGACATGGTGGAATGTCTCAAGGAAGAGCGGGAATAGCTTTTTAATTACCCTGGTTCAATATGCAAAACCGCCAGACTCTGAGCCTGGCGGTCAATTCTTTGATTTAAGCGGAGCGACTGGTCATCAGGTCTGAGCGGCTCCGTCCACTGAGATCACGGTTCCAGTGACATAGCTGGAAATGTCGCTTGCGAGGAACAGAAACACATTTGCGACTTCCTCCGGCTCGCCGATACGCCCCAGTGGTATCGGCGCGGAGATACGCTCCACAATCTCAGCAGGAAGCGCCGCGACCATATCCGTTCTTGTAACGCCAGGTGCGACCGCATTTACGCGTATGCCGCTGCGTCCGAGTTCGCGCGCAAGGCTCTTGGTCATGCCGTTTACCGCAAACTTACTGGTCGGGTAGCCAGCGCCGCTGAAAACGCTATCGCTTCCGTCAACAACTCATCATTGTACAATCTGACGAAAAATCGAGATTAGCCAATCAGCAAAGCGTGTTATTGGCTAATCTAGCTGCGCAATACACGCACAATCTTTGTGCGGTATTGCCACAGAAATATCCGCTTGACTTCTTTTATATTTTGTGGTATTATTTTATATGGGGCACGCTGTGTTCCTGTTATTTGATGGTCACCTCTAAAAACCTCATGTGAGCGAAAATGTGCAGTGCGCGCCATCTTCGTCTGTCAACGAGCGAAATTTCTGATGTGACGGCGTCCATGCCGTCACTCGGTTATTTCGCTCTGCAACATCGTGTTGCACCTCCTCGTAAGGCAGGATTCTACGGAACATATTATGAAAACCCGCATGGTTCGGACTGCACGGTGCTTGGATTGTTCGGAGATGACCCCAACGACTATATGGCGAAGTGCGGAGTAAAGTGGCTGCATAAGAACGGCGTGAACGCGCTCTGCATGTCCCCAGGGAAAAATAACTACAGCCACGTTAACATGCCGCTGGAGCGTTACGCGGCTGCCATTGCGTGGCTTAAAGCCCACGGAACAAGAAAGATAGGCGTTATGGGAATGAGCACGGCGGGAATGGATTCCCTCGCTGCGGCGTCGTATTTTCCTGATATAACACTGACTTTCGGGCTTACGGCAAGCGACTTCATATGGCAGGGATTCGAGCAGGGAAAAAAGGACGGCTGCGGCGAATGGCCTGTCCCGGGCGCTTCAACGCTTTCCTGGAAAGGTGAGCCTCTGCCGTACATGCCGTTTGTATATCAGCACCCGGAATATTGGAATAAGGTACAGGAAGAAACGAAAGGCTCTGGCGATTTCATGCGCACGACATGCTTGTTTATTGATTCCGAAAAGGCAAGGGAGCATTCCGAAGATGAAATGATAAAAGTAGAGAATATCCACGGTAAGCTGTTCCTCATCGGCGCCGATGATGATTCCTTCTGGGAGGCGGGGAAGTACGTCCGCAGGATGGACGAGCGCCTGAAAACGCGTCCGCACAATTGCGAGTACGAAGCGCTTGCCTATGAGCACGGAACGCACTTCGTGCTGCCGGAATCGCTGCTGCGCGCGGCGCTTCCGGTGGGACTGAAATTCGTGCTGCGGTTCATTTTCAGGGCGGCGAAGGACTACCCCGACGAATGCGAGCAGACCCGAAAGGACATAGACCGACGGCTTTCCGCTGCGCTCAGGGAGTGGACGGCGGATATTGAATAAAGGCAGGAAGGAACAACATGGAGATAAAAAATGGGGGAAACCGAAAGAGATAAAAGCAAATGACAGAACCTATTGATAAAAAGACTTTCAACAGGCAGCTTGCAAGGCTGGCGGTGCCTATCGCGATACAAAGCCTTATGCTGGCTTTAGTCGCCGCATGCGACGTCCTCATAATTCTCGACTATGATTTTTGGATTGACTTTTCCTGCAAAACATCTCCAGCCGATAATCGCGACAAACTACGGCGCCGGGAATGGGAAAGGAATCGCGGGATAAGGAGAATGTCCTACCTCACGATAATCGTTATGGGACTGATTCTTTTGATGAGCGGCATACTGTGCCCGCTGGGAATATGCGGAGTTTTCATGAAGGTCGGCGTGGACGTTGATCAGCTTGCGCAGGGCGCGATACGCACCTGTTTTACGGCGTTCCTGCCGATGGTCAAGACGGTGGTGCTGGTAGTAAGCATTCTGTTTTTGATGGTGATAGACCCGAAAAGGTTGCGGACTAGCAATTAATGCTATTGTCTGATTTGCATAAAACGAGGGGAGAAAATCTGTTGGTATCGACAAATTTTCTCCCCTCCGGTTGACAAATGGGTTAGTTAGTGCTAATATAGTCCTGTGACCGAAAATTGAAAAACAGTCACAGAAAGAGGAAACGATGTGCCGACCGCATTTACCGATGAAGAATTGGAGCATATCCGCAGCGCGCTGATACAAGCCGGGATACGTCTCAGCAAAGAACTTGGATTGCAGAAAATGTCAGTTGAAAAGCTGACCGCCGCCGTTGGGATAGCCAAGGGAAGCTTCTACATGTTTTTCGGCTCGAAGGAGGATTTCATTCTTGAGGTAGCCGAGTACACGGGAGCACAGACGCAGAAAATGCTGCTTTCAAGGCTGAACGGGCGCAGGAAGATGTCCGCACACGAGTTCATGGAGTTCTTCAGCGAGTATCTTCATTCCGATTTTGACCTGATGAACGGACTGACCGTGGAGGACTTCTTCTGGCTGAAAAAGCACATAAAAAAGCAGGTGCTTTTCGACCCGGACGAGCAGATAAAAACTGCTGAACTGTGGCTGTCGCTGATAAACGACGTCAGACCCGGCGCTGACGCGGGCACGTTCGTGAATCTGATAAAATCCATCTACGCGATAAGGGCGCACGGCGACACAATGGTGAAAGCTTCGATGGAAAGCAGCGTTCAGGTGCTGCTGCGGACGATAGAGGTCTACGTCAGCGGAAAGGGCAGTATAGTATGAGAACATTTACCGAAGAGTACAACGAGTTTTTAACGACCCATAAATTCACTTCAGTGAACGCCGGCGGGCTTGAATTTGAGGTGATAGACTCCGGCAGCGGCAGCCGCGCTGTCGTATTTCTTAACGGCGTGGACATGTATCAGTTCTGGATAAAGTACGTCTGCACACTGGAAAAGAATTACCGTGTGGTGATGATGAAATATCCGCTGAAAGTCTGGAAGAACACCGAAATGGCAGCCGCACTCAAAGCGCTTTTCACAAAGCTTGGTATAGATTCACCGATACTTGTCGGCATCAGCGACGGAGGAGTCCTCGCGCAGCTTTACGCAAAGCTGTACATGGTCGGCGGACTGATAATGGTGTCCACGCTGACCGTTGATTCCACCTATGTTGAATCAATGAAAAAGGAAAAACTCTACATGCCTCTAATGAAGGTTTACATAAAAAATACGAAATTCGATAAGCTGAGGGTAAGGCTTGTCGAATCGGTCAAGAAGCACTTCCGGAACGAAACTGATGAGGAGAAGAACTATGCGGTCTCGTTCCTGGAATGCGTCGGCTCGGACGAAAGCTACCGATACATGTTCCTGCGCGCCATTCAGGCGACCAACGACATAACCAGGCTGGAGAGATTCAAGAAGAGCGATTTCGGCTACCTTGCGGGAAAGGTGCTTGTTCTTATCCCGGAAAACGACATGTTCGACAAGGCGGACTCGCAGAAGCTTGTGGATATTTTCACCGACCCGGTCGTAAAGCAGACCTACGGCGGACATATGGGGCTTGTCATGCGCCCCGACCTGTACCTGCCGGAGATAGAGCATTTTTTGAGTGAAAGGTTCTGAGAATGGAAAAGTACGACATCACAAAGCCGATGAAGATTCCTGTCGGAATGCATAAACTTAACGGCGAACCGGGAATAAGCTTCCAGCTGAACCGCCTTGTCAACATGGACGGCTGCGACCTTGCAGTCGCAAAGGAGATAGGTCTGGCGATAAAGAGCGCGTCTGACTTTTACAGAGTGCTGAAAAGCAGAGCCGATTCCGAACTGGAATAGGGGCACATAAAGAACGCGGCGGCACTGTACCGCATGTCCGAGTTCTACACTGACTGGGAGGACGAGAACGGGCTGAACGCATGGAAAAAGGCGCGGGAACTTTTCTTCCAGTACTACGCGGATTTTTTCAGCGGAGAACGTCCGATAGTAAAGCTTGTCAAAGTACCTTACGAGGGCTGTGAAATGCCGGTGCTGAAATTCAACGCCGAGTCGCCGAAGGGAACTATCGTAATGCACGGCGGGTTTGACTCCAGCTATGAGGAGTTTTTCAGCGAGTGCGAGTACCTCCGCGAGCGCGGCTACGATGTTTACCTTTTCGAGGGGCCGGGGCAGGGGAGTGTATCCGGCTGTACGGCGCTCCGCTGGTCATAGAGTGGGAAAAGCCGGTGATGGCAGTCACGGAATATTTCGACCTGCATGACGTTATACTCGTGGGGCAGTCACTGGGCGGATTCTTCGCGCCGAGAGCGTCCGCATTTGACGACAGGGTGACTAAGTGCGTCAGCATTGCGCAGTTCGGCGCGCTGAAAATGAACTTCTCAGACAACGCTATTGTGAACGGGCTGACGATAGGTCTGCTGAATGTGGTACTTTACGGCTTCGGCTGGTTGATAAACATTCTTTACGCCGCGAAAAAGGGAAAGGGAATGCCGTTCTTCCGGACGTATTTCCACCGCATGGGGACAACGAACGTCTACCGGCTGGCGAAGATACTCTGGAGCATAGACCTCCGTCCGATTGCCGACAAGCTGACCAAGGACTACCTGATAATCGGCGGCAGCAGGGATTCAATGGCATGCCGCGCGGGTCTGGGCAGGCATCTGCTGATTCTGCGGAAAGCGCAGTCAGTCTCCTCCCGCGAGATAACGGAGTTCGAGCAGGGTGCAGACCACTGCTGCTGCGGAAATCAGACCGCGGCGATGGACGCAGTACTACTGTGGGCAGAAATGATAGAGCGCCGCGACAGGTCGTGTAATCAACAGAATAAAATGGGAAATAAACGATAAGGACTAACGAAAAAAACGAAAAACGGCTCTATAAAGCCACGTGATTTAAAATTTACTCTCGTTTTATTTTGTAGTCCAAGGTACAGAAATACATTGTTTTCATTGAAAATAAACGACAACAAAGGAACTAATTCAAATAGTCTTTAAACCCTGACCAAGAGCGGGTTTAAGGGCTATTTGTCTTTTTCTTAGGTTTTAAAAGTTGTCGTTTATACTAAAAACCAATTTCTGCAAGTTTTACATATATGCATTGCAAAATACAATTTATTTAGGGCAACGCCGCACAAAGCCCACAAATTAGGAATTAAGCACGATTAGTAAACAAATCAGTTGCATGGCAGAAAATGGTATAATAAAAGTATGAATAATCAGATAAGTTTATCGAGCCTAGAGGACGAACTGTCACAAGTACGGACGAAGAAAAAAGAATTTCCGGAGCAGATAGAGCGAATAGTTCCGTGGAACGAATGGGCAGCAATTTGTGAAAAAGGATTTCGCAACTCTCCGCTGACCTCAGAGCAGAAAATGAATAACCGCAGGAAATCCAGAATCAGATGCCGCATTGAACGTATCTTTGGATTTATGACAGGGGCTATGCACGGCATAACAGTAAGAAGCATAGGCATTACACGTGCATGGATGAATATCGGAATCACCAATCTGGTATATAACTTTTGCAGGTACAGTTACTTAAAACGAACCTCTGCCTGATATGGGATAACTGCGCCCTTTTTCAAGTAAAAGGTAACAATCAAGGTAAAGTTTCTGTTTCAAAGTATCATTTGCAGGTCAATATTTGACCGATTATGCTAAGCCCTCTATTGGCCTGTATTTTTGTGGGTTTTTAGAGGTTACTTATATATTTTCTCTTTGTGGAATATTGTAGCTAGTAATAGTCCTAGTGTCGGCAAATAAAAAAGCGCCGTCCCCCGAACGGCGCTATAATATTACCGCGAACAAATCCTGTCCAGTTCGCCGAGGTTCATCAGATAGTGGTACTCCTTTTCGGACTTGTCGGTTATCAGCAGGTCCTGCGGGATTTTCTTCAGCATAGTCCGCAGAGTGTTCAGCGAAATATCGAGATACCCAGAAAGCTCCTGCGCGGTAATCCCGACATTTGAGAACAGCGCCGCCTGAACAAGGATAAAGTACAGGGACTTAACGCGCTCGGTTTCATCGCTGAGCATTTGTTCAAGCAGGGATTTGAAATGCTCCAGTTCGCTCACACGCTTTTCCAGCGCGTACAGAAGCTGCTTTATCGAGATGTCTATGATATTCAGGAACATCTCTGCGAACGGGGTAAGATCGCCTTTGTTGAGCGGGTGATTGCATATGTCGAACGCCTTGTAGTACTTGCTGATGTTCTCCTTTATCGTGTAGGAGATACGGTAGCCGATAAGATTGTCAAGCTCCTGCGAAAGAAGATAGCTGCTGATAAATCGGCTTGTTCTTCCGTTTCCATCATAGAATGGGTGGATATACCCGAACAGGTAGTGGAACAGCGAGATACGTACGAGAATGTCAAGCTTTTCGTTTTTGAGCAGTTTCAGCGCGCTATCCATTGCCTCGATTATTTTCTCCTCTGGGTTCAGCCCTTTGTGTATCTCCTTGTCCGTGGGGGAATATACACTCACGCTGTCCTTGCGGAATATCTTTCCGTCGGGCACATTTTTGGAATCGTCCTGTTTGATCTCATCAAGAAAAATGTCATCATATATTTTTCTGACATCCTCGCATTTTTCCAACGGAATATTGTCTGTCGTCATCAGCGCTTTGTACTTGTTCACCAATCCATAAAAGCGCTGGCGCTTGTTTTTCTTAGACAGGTCGCTCAGAATGGCGCTAAGTTCCCTGCGCGTGCTGTGGACGCCCTCAATGTTGTTTGAGAGCACGATTTCGTCAATAAGACAGCGGTTCGCAAACTGGTTGATGGCTGCGAGCGGAATGTCCTTGTGCAGGCTTCTGACGTGCTTGTCCGTGCGCTCTATAGAGATTATCGTATTGAGTATCTCGGGAGTCTGGCACATGAAAGCCTGCTCGCCGCTTATCTTAAAATCAAAATGAACGGCGTCCGGAGAGTTGAACCTTTTCAGGTATTCTTCCTCATACTTGGCTCTGTCCATATGGAACAGCTTCTTCAGCGGGTATGCCATAATATCACCTCTCGTTTGGTACGTTAATTCATATTATGCGGAACATCACCGCAATTTATTCGAAATTTGCTGTGATTAGCAAATAAAGTTTACACTATCACATCAAAAAAACGCTGTTTTTGGTAAGATTACAATTATTATATCACATACCACCGCAAAAGTCAAGCGTTTTGGTGCTGAACGTATCGTTGACAATCTGCACATAATAAGATATAATATATTCAGATAAACCGCAAAATAAGGAGAATCCCATGCGAAAGTTCGACTACACATTCCTGAAAAAAATCAGTGTCCCCGCCGACATAATGAACTCCGCAACCTCGATTTACGAGATGAAAGCAAAGGCGGAACTGCGACGTTCTGACTTCGCGGAGGTATTCTCGGCGATGGAATCTGTGGCGAAGATACAGTCGGTGAAAAGCTCCAACGCCATCGAGAGGATAATTACGACTGACAAGCGTATCCGCGATATTGTGAACAAATCCACCGCGCCGCAGGGACATAACGAGCTTGAAATCGCAGGCTACCGTGACGCGTTAGACCTTATCCACGGCAGTTATTCCGAGATCCCGTTCAGCGAAAAAAAGTATACTGGAGCTGCACAGAATACTACTCCAGCCTAGCGGCGACGACCTCGCGGGGAGGTACAAAACGGAGGACAATTTCATCATTGAAACTGACCGTGAGGGAGTTCGCAGCGTGAGATTCACGACTGTTCCTGCGAGTGAAACTGCCTTTGCGATGGAACAGCTTATACTCGCGTATCATGCCGCGTATTCGGAGGCGGAAATCAATCCGCTGATGCTTATCCCGTGTGTAATTCTGGACCTCCTGTGTATTCACCCGTTCCGCAATGTAAACGGCAGAATGTCAAGGCTGCTGTCGCTGTTACTGATGTACAAAAGCGGATTCAACGCCGGTAAATATGTGTCGATAGAGGAACAGATAAACACCTAGGTGATTGCTTGCCTGATAATCTTTTGTGGGTTTACGAATGAATTATGGTAACCTCTAAAAACCGGGACACGAGCAGATTTTGTACATGACTTATATCAGATGCCAGGCGTTATACTAATTCCAAATACACATAATATGCACAACTGAAATGTGGTTCTGGAATTAGTATCAACCGCAGCGGAAGCGACGTTTCTTGGTAAGTCATAGAAATCTGCCGTGAAGGAGGTTTTTAGAGGTTACCATATGCAGTTCTTCATCAAACCCCTTTCTGTTCAGCAGACCTGTTAGCGGGTCTGTTACCGACAGCATTTTAAGGGTTTTACGATGCTTTTCCGATAAAAGAATTGCAGCACGCCTTGCTAGGACGAAATGTGCAATATGGCGAAGATGCAAGCAAGATGCGTACCAAGCCGTCAGGCGTGATTTAATCAGTGATTCCCTAGAAAATCAAGAGTATAGTAAATTCTCCAAAGTTTATGAATCAGAATATATTGCAATTCTATCTCTGAAATGGTATAATAAACGAAGAGCGTTTATTATAGATCAAAAGTCCTCGCCAAATTATACCATAACCTTGCGGTTATGGTATAATGAATGTACACGCCGGGCGAACTGACACACGGCTAACTAAAAAAGCGGAGGTAAACACTATGTCATTCCCGAACCCAGACGTTCAGAAGAAACTTGATGAAATGTACACAAAACTGAAGGAACACCTTTCTGACGAACGTATTGACCTGCTTCGCCGGTACTTTGAAGCGGCAAATAATTTCTATCAGATAATTACGTTAAAAAGGCTGTTTCGGATAATCAACAGCCAGAACAGCGAAACGTATACCGAGGACGATTTTCTTGCTTATGCGGAGATAACCCGGCATGAGCGGCATTATTTTGAAATATACGGGCTTGATGAGATATTTGAGCGTCAGCCGGAAAGCACGCCGATAAATCGCCTGCTGATACATGAAAGCCTGCTGGAGTATAACGACTATGTTGAACTGTACTCGGAAAAGCAGGGCAGGGCATACTATGTCCCGGAAAAGGAAGTATTGCTAAAATACGAAGATGAGTTCTACTGCGAACAAACCCCACAGTTTCTGGCAATGCGTGAGTTCTGTACAAAAAATGCTAAAAAAAGTGATGATGAAGTGATTGAGGATCTGCTGTTTGCGATACTTTTTAATGTTAAGTGTGAGCATTCCTCTCCGTTTGACGCGCTGGAATTTATAAACAAGTTTTCCGTGCGGCTTGATGTGAACAAAAAGAAGTTTCCCGAGTTTATCAGGTTGTACTGCGAACTGCACAACAACACGCGAAACCCGTTCCTCAACGGTTTCACCCCGAACGAATGGCTTCAGAGAACCGGAGATGAGACAGACAGCCGTTATCTTGACCCTAAGGATTTCTAAGCGGAATTGTCCGAAAAAAGCAGCCTAAGAAGAAAGCAATCAAGTTCCGGACAACGGAAAGTCGTTTGTTATGGGTTGTACCGCCATATCAGAATAGGGCAGGGTGAAACTCTGGAATGGCTTCATGAAGCGATGCCTGATTTGACGACAACCATGCACACGCATTTTTTTCTGGACAACAGGGTGTGGAGGCAAGCTGCTGCAAATTTTTCCAGCTATATGGAGGAAGATGAGTGTTACACCAACGAATACAAGCTGTGCGAGGCGCTAAGCATGGGGCAGAAATTCCTTTACATTTTCGACTTTGGCGAGGAACGGCAGATCTCCTGCAAGGCGCTTCGGGAGCTGAACGAGTCTGCCGAAAAGGCGGAGGTAGTGCGTGTTTCCGGTGAAGCGCCGGAGCAGAACGGAGGTTACTGATGAGCAGAGAATTGATAGACCGTATCGCAGAAAAACTGGAGCAGGTTTCTGACGATAACGAATTTTTATACAGAAAATCCACCAGTGAAATAATCTGCCGTGATCCGGAATTCCTTGATGAAAGCACACTAGAAGATATTGAAGTAAACTGGAAGGATTACATTCTGCTCCCCACGCAGTATGATATACACGAATACCGTATTATGCACGATTTTGCTGTGGAATGTCCCTATGAGCAGATGAGGGAGAAAATGCTTGCTTCGCTAAAAGGAAAGGGAGCATTCCGGCGGTTTAAGGATACGGTTTTCTATCTCGGGATACGCGACGATTGGTTTGCTTACAGGGATAATCGTTTCAGAGATATAGCAGAGCGTTGGTGTATGGATAATAAGCTGTTATGAATTGACTTTATAGGGTAACCGGCTAAAAAAGAGATAACCATGTCATGGGGCATGGTTACTTTCGTTTAAAGTATTTTGCTTGTCATTTTATACTGCTCAACAGAGTGTGGTAGCATGATTGCAGCTTCGTGTAAACTTTCCTTTTGACTGCCGTTCTCCCACTCTCATAATTCATCAGCGTATGCCGGCAAATTCCGACCGCCTCCGCAGCCTGCCGGATAGTCAGCCCGGCGTGAAGTCTGAGCACTTTCAGCCGCTCGCCGTCAGTAAGCGTATCCATATCACAAGCGCACAGCAGGGAATCCTCCGGCTTCTTAGCTTCGACCACTTTCACAGAGCCGCACCAGAACGCGGAATACGTCCTTGTGGAAATATAAGTCAATGTTTCCACAGGTGGCATATAGATAACCAAATAAAAATGCACTTTCGGAAGATAAAGCGCCAGCAAAGCGAGGTCTACATAAACGAGCCTCTTGAAACAGACAGCGAGGGAAACACTCTGACGATAGCGGATATACTGGCAAGCAATGTGAATATTGAGGAGGAAACGGAGCTCAGGATAAATTCGCAG
>QWCN01002648.1_pt1 | contig 58671 bp, 58 predicted proteins | sample 1972711 | NCBI WGS metagenome assembly QWCN01 (sample SAMN09866707, study PRJNA288562) | Human gut metagenome isolate term1_stool, whole genome shotgun sequencing... | isolation source: gut | host: Homo sapiens | place: USA: California
CGCGGGCATCGAGAGCCGCATCCCCGTCGACGAGGTCATCGACGCGATGGGCGAGGTCGGACGGCGCATGCCGGTCGAGTTCCGCGAGACGGCGCTCGGCGGTCTGGCCGCAACGCCGACCGGTAAGGCGGTCAAAGAACGCATGCCGCACGGCGCGCAATAAGTATCGTTCAATAAAGTGAGAAAAATGACTTCCGTTCAGGGAAAACCTGAACAGAAGTCATTTTTTATAAACTGCATAGAGATATGGGTCATTCCAGATTTATTGATGGGTATAAATTTATGAAGCTTATATAGATAATCAATCGATGATTTTGAAGTAATTTGTTGAAAATGCCTTAAAAGATACGGTATAATCGCCGTCAGGATTAGATAGGAGGGCAACCATGAAACCTGACACAGAAAAGATCCTGAGCATTCTTGCCTCGCATGAGAATGACCCATCGAATCTCATCGCGATTTTGCAGGATGTTCAGGCGGAGTACAACTATTTAAGCGAAGCAAACCTGACGCTTATCGCTGACACGCTCGGATTAAGCGTGTCGAAGGTGTACAGTGTGGCGACGTTCTACGAGAACTTCTCGCTCGAAGCCAAGGGGAAGCACATTGTCAAGGTCTGCGCGGGCACGGCGTGCCACGTGCGGAAGTCCGGGCCGATCTACGATGCGATCTATGAGTATCTGGGTCTGCACGGAAAGAAAAAGACCTCGGACGACGGCCTCTTCACGCTCGAAACGGTCGCGTGTCTCGGTGCCTGCGGTTTGGCGCCGGTCATGACCGTGGACGGCGAGGTGCATGCCAAGATGGACCCCGAGCGCGCCATCGAGCTGCTTGAGTCCATCCGCAAAGAGGAGGTGCGAGCGTGAGCAAGCTGACAAGAGAAGAATTCCGCGTCCTGCGCACAAGAGCGGAGCACGACCTCACGCAGAGCCGCGAGGTGCCGTCCATCCTCATCTGCGCGGGCACGGGTTGCATCGCCGGCGGCGCAATGAAAATTTACGACAATTTCAGATCCGAGTGCGAGGCGCGCGGGCTGAAGGTCTACGTCGGCTTGAAGCACGACTCGGACGAGGAAAAGAGCCTGCACGTCAAAATGAGCGGCTGCCACGGCTTTTGCGAGATGGGCCCGCTCGTGCACATCGAGCCGATGGGTGTGATGTACATTCACGTCAAGCCCGAGGACTGCCACGAGATCTTAGAGAAGACCGTACTCGGCGGCGAGGTCATCGACCGTTTGGTCTACCATCTCGACGGCACAGCGTACCCGAAGCAGGAGGATATCCCGTTCTATAAAAAGCAGCACCGTGTGGTGCTGGAAAACTGCGGCACGTCGGACGCCGAGGACATCGAGGAGTATATCGCCAAGGGCGGCTACAGCGCGTTTGAAAAGGCACTGTTCGAGATGACGGACGAGCAGATCTGCCGCAATATTCTCGATTCCGGCCTGCGCGGCCGCGGCGGCGGCGGATTCCCCGCCGGACGCAAGTGGGATGGCGCGCGCAAACAGAAGAGCGCGAAAAAATACATCGTCTGCAACGGCGACGAGGGCGACCCCGGTGCGTTCATGGACCGCAGCGTGATGGAGGGCAACCCCCACAGCGTGCTCGAGGGCATGATGATCGCGGGTCTCGCCGTCGGCAGCGACGAGGGCTATATCTACGTGCGCGCGGAGTATCCGCTGGCAGTGAACCGCCTGAAAACGGCCATCGCTCGCGCCGAGGAGATGGGCCTTCTCGGAACGAACATCCTTGGCAGCGATTTCAATTTCCGCATCCACGTCAACAAGGGTGCGGGCGCGTTCGTCTGCGGTGAGGGCAGCGCCCTGACCGCGTCGATCGAGGGTAACCGCGGCATGCCGCGCGTCAAACCTCCGCGCACCATCGAGCATGGCCTGTGGGCAGAGCCCACGGTGCTCAACAACGTGGAGACCTTTGCCAACGTCCCGCTCATCATCAAAAACGGCGTGGAGTGGTACCATAGCATCGGCACGGAGAAGAGCCCCGGCACGAAGGCCTTCGCCCTGACAGGCAACGTGGTCAACACGGGCCTTATCGAGGTGCCGATGGGCACGACCATCCGCGAGGTCGTTTTCGACATCGGCGGCGGCATCCCGAACGGCAAAAAGTTCAAGGCCGTGCAGATCGGCGGCCCCTCCGGCGGTGCGACCACGGCGAGCGACGAGCATCTTGACCTGCCGCTCGACTTCGACTCGCTCAAGAGCATCGGCGCCATGATCGGCTCGGGCGGCCTCGTCGTCATGGATGAGGACACCTGCATGGTCGAGACCGCGCGCTTTTTCATGCGCTTTACGCAGAACGAAAGCTGCGGCAAATGCGTTCCCTGCCGTGAGGGCACGAAGCGCATGCTGGAGATTTTAGATCGCATCATCGCAAACGAGGGAAGCCTTGAGGACCTTGACCTTTTGCAGGAGCTCTCCAAGACCATTTCGGAAACGGCGCTGTGCGGCCTCGGCCAGAGCGCGTGCAAGCCCGTGCAGAGCACGCTGCGCCACTTCCGCCAGGACTATCTGCGCCATGTGGTCGACCACCACTGCCCGATCTGCAACGGCCGCAAGCGCCGCCTTGTCATCAAGCCCGAGCTGTGCAAGGGCTGCGGCAAGTGCAAGCGCAACTGCCCGATGGAGGCCATCTCCGGTGAGATCCGCATGCCGCATACGATCGACAACGACAAGTGCATCCACTGCGGCGCATGCTGGGGCGCGTGTCCGTTCGGCGCGATCGACGCCATTGAAGAGGAGGACTGAGACATGGCAAAAGGTATGATGATCGTTGACGGTCAGTGCGTCAACTTCGATGGGGAAAAGAACGTGCTCTCCGTCATCCGTAAGGCCGGTATTGAAATGCCGACCTTCTGCTATTACTCCGACCTCTCCGTTTACGGCGCGTGCCGCATGTGCGTGGTGGAGGATGAAAAGACCGGCAAGATCGACGCGAGCTGCTCGATGGAGCCGCGCGACGGCATGCGCATCAGCACGAACAGCGCGCGGCTTCTCAAGCACCGGCGCGTCATTCTGGAGCTGCTGCTTGCCTCGCACAACTGCAACTGCACCACCTGCGAAAAGAGCGGCCACTGCCGCTTACAGGAGCTAGCCCAGCAGTTCGGTGTGCGCAGAATTCGCTTCCCCGATACGCGCGAGCACTACGAGATCGACAGCTCGTCGCCCGCGGTGCTGCGCGACCCGAACAAGTGCATCCTCTGCGGCGACTGTGTGCGCGTGTGCGAGGAGATGCAGGGTATGGGCATTTTGAACTTTGCCTATCGCGGCAGCAATTTGCAGGTCATGCCCGCGTTCGACCGCAAGCTCGCCGAGACGAAGTGCGTGAGCTGCGGCCAGTGCGCGGCGGTGTGCACCGAGGTGTACGACACGACGTTCGGCGCGGACTTTACGACGATCGCCGAATCCGAAGAATTCCTCGAGCGCCTGAAAAACGGCGGCCCGTTCCCGATGTTCACCTCCTGCTGCCCGGCGTGGGTGAAGTATCTCGAAAACGAGAACCCCAAGTATTTGAAGAACATTTCGACCTGCAAGTCGCCGATGGAGATGGTCGGCGCGATCTTCCGCGACAAGTACGCCGCGAAGGACGCTGCCGACGGCCGCACGACCTATCACATCGCCATCATGCCCTGCACGGCGAAGAAGATGGAGGCCGCGCGCCCCGAGTTCATCCACGACGGTCGACCCGACGTCGACCTTGTGCTCACCACGCGCGAGGTGATCGACATGATGCAGGAGACGGGCATCCAGCTCGGCGAGCTGGAGCTTGAGTCCCCCGACCTGCCGTTCGGCCTCGGCTCCGGTGCGGCGGTCATCTACGGCACGAGCGGTGGTGTGGCTGAAGCGGTCGTGCGCCACTGCCTGCCGGATAAGAGCAAAAACGCCCTGCGCGAGATCAGCATCCTCGGCCTGCGCGGTGACGCGCCGATCAAGGAGGCGAGCGTGACGATCGGCGACACCGAGCTCAAGCTCGCGGTCGTCAACGGCCTTGCCAACGCAAAAAAGCTCTTAAAGGAAATTGACGAGGGCAAGAAGTTCTATCACCTTATCGAGGTGATGACCTGCCAGGGCGGCTGCGTCGGCGGTGCGGGCCAGCCCTACGGTCTCAAGAAGAGCAAGGAAAAGCGCGGCGACGGCCTGCACCTTTCCGACAACGCGGCAATGTTCAAGCGCGCGGAGCGAAACCCCGTGGTCGCCCAGATGATGGCGGAATACGGGGAAGAGCGGTGCCATGAGCTACTGCACGTGACTTACACAAACAAGTGACATAAGTCACTTGTTTGTGTAAAAGATTCACTGCGTTCTGTGCCTCGCCCTTGGCTCGACACTCACTCCGTGCAAAGTGTATTTACTGACGCACGGATCAGTCGAATTCCAGCGCGGTGGCGCGCAGCTCGCTCACTTCGCCGACGATGGCGCTCCAGGGGGCGAAGGTCTGGAGCTCGCGAAGAAGCGGCTCTGCGTCCTCGCGCGGGAGCGCGACGAGAAGGCCGCCTGAGGTCTGCGGGTCGGCGGCGAGGTCGAGGAAGACCTGCTGCGCCGTGGGCAGCACCGTGAGATGCGGCTTCACATAGTCCATGTTGCGGTAAGCGCCCGCGGGGATGATGCCCATCTCAGCCATATCGCGCGCCTCGTCCATCAGGGGGAGCGTTGCGCCGTGCAGGCGGATGGTAACGCCGCTGCCGCTCGCCATCTCATAGCTGTGACCGAGCAGGCCAAATCCTGTCACGTCGGTGCAGGCGTGGACATTTTTGGCGCTTCGCACGGCATTGCCCGCCTTTTTGTTGAGCGTCGCCATGTGGGCATAAACCGCGTCGCGCGCGGCGGGGGAGATGAGGTCTGCTTTGATGGCGGTCGTGAGCACGCCGCTGCCGAGCGGCTTGGTGAGCACCAGCACATCGCCCGGCTGCGCGCCGACATTTTTGAGGATGCGGTCGGGATGGACGAATCCCGTGACGCACAGGCCGTACTTCGGCTCGTTATCCTGAATGGTGTGACCGCCCGCGATGACGCATCCGGCCTCGACGGCCTTGGCATGTCCGCCCTCCAGAATGGCGCGGATATCCTCTTTCGGCAGACAGTTCGGCACGCACAGAAGGTTCATTGCGAGTTTCGGCTCGCCGCCCATGGCGTACACGTCGCTCAGCGCGTTCGCCGCGGCGATCTGACCGAAGAGGTACGGGTCGTCCACAATGGGGGTGAAGAAGTCGACCGTCTCGATGACGGCGACCTCGTCGGAGACGCGGTACACGGCGGCGTCGTCGCTGCTGTCGTAGCCGACTAAAAGCGCGGGGTTCAACACATTCGGCAGGTCAGCAAGAATTTCTGTCAGGGCACCCGGCCCCAGCTTGGCGGCTCAACCCGCCGCCTTTGTCATCTGCGTGAGACGCAGCTTGTCGTTCATGGCGCGCACCTCCTCCTTGAAAAACTTCATGGCGCGCACCTCCTCCTTGAAAAACTTCTTTTATTGTAGAGAAGCGCGAGCCCTTTGTCAACTCCGTCGTGTTTGCACCCTCAGCGCGGGAAGAGGGTGTGGAGCAGATCGAGAAAGCTCTCCCAAAGGTCTGTCGGGCGTCCGTCGGAGAGGATCACGTCGCCGGAAAGACCGTCGCAGAGGACAAAATAGCGCTCGGCGGAGGAAAGATTCGTGAATTCGCAGCGCGCGGTGCGTCCGTCGACCTCGTAGAACATGGCCGGGTAGGGATTTGTGACATCGGTGATGTTCCAGAGCGTGATCGTGCCGTTCTGCGGCGTATCCGCGCGGAAGGTGACGGCGATGCGCGTGCTGTTCGTAAAAAGACGGCGGCCGTCGCAGCTGTCGGCAAAGGTTTGTACCTCTCCGGCGGCAAGGTTGCAGACGCTCTCCTCAACCACGGGGATGTAGGGGTGCTGTGCGCGGACAAGGTTCATCCACGCAGCGGCGGCGAGCGAGAGCAATACGATCAGGACGATGACGCCGACAGTCAGGAGTGTGCCGCGTTTCTGGCGACGGTGCTTGACCTTTTGCGCATAGTCGGCGACAGCGGGCGGGTCGATGGCCTGCGCGGCGGGGAGAAACTGCTCGCTTTTCATCCGCGCGAGCGTTTCGCGGCAGCGGGGGCAGGTTTTGAGATGATCGTCCACGAGAGCGCGGCTCGTGTCCGAGCAGCTTTCGTCGGCGTAGAGCGGTAGCAGGTCGCCGATGACACAGCAGTCAATGTTCATGGTGTTCCTCCATATCTTCGATCAGCTTGTCCTTGGCGCGGTAAAATGTGACCTTTGCCCAGGACTCGGATTTGCCGAACAGGTCGGCAATGTCGCGAAAGTGCAGCTCGCCGAGCACGCGCAGCGTGAAGACCTCGCGGTACGGCTCTTTGAGCCAGTGCAGGGAGGCGTGGATGCGCATGGCCTGTTCTTTGTCGGCCAGCAGCTCAAAAATGTCGTCCGGCGCGGCGAGCTCGTGCGTTTCCTCGAAGGGGACGGCGCGCCTTTGGCGGCGGAGCTCTTTTGTGAGGGCATTTTTGGCGATCTGGCAGAGCCACGATTCGACGCGGCAGTTGCCGCGAAATGTGTCGATGTGCAGATACGCCTGATAGAACGTCTCCGCCGTTAGCTCGTCGGCGAGGGAGGCGTCCTTGCAGAGCGAGAGCAGGAAGCGGTAGACAACGGGTGTGCAGCGCCGGCAGATCTCGTCAAATTCGTCCATGCAGGGCCTCCTTTCCGCTTCTTTCTGCCTGTTAGAGCGCGGAGCGCGCAGAAAGATACAAACTTTTTCTCATTTTATCAATTTGCTGCAAACGGCGCAAGGCAGGATCTATCATCGGAAAATTCGATGATAACAGGGCGGCAAAACGGGAAAAACCATGAAAAAAATTCGCGGCGGGAGAAAAAAGTTGTGTCACTTCGCGCGGAATCTGTTATAGTTAGAAAGAAATAACGGGTGCAAACCCTGTGATAAGGAGCGATAGAAATGACGATCAAAGTCAATGCCATGGGCGACGCCTGCCCCATCCCTGTTGTGAAGACGCAGAAGGCGATGCAGGAGCTCGGCGGCGCCGGAACGGTCGAAACGCTGGTCGACAACGAGACTGCGGTGCAGAACCTCGGCAAGCTGGCCGCAAGCAAGGGCTGCACGTCCAAAACCGAAAAGCTCGGCGAAAACGAGTACCGCGTGACCATCACCGTGGGGGAAAACGCCAAGGTGGAGGAGCAGAGCGGCGAGTGCTACACCTGCGGCAAGCCGAAGACGGTCGTGGTGCTGTCGTCTGACAAGATGGGCAGCGGCAATGACGAGCTCGGCGGCGCGCTGATGAAGGCGTTCGTCTTCGCCCTGAGCCAGCAGGAGACCCTGCCCGACACCATCCTCTGCTACAACGGCGGCGTGAAGCTGACGTGCGAGGGCTCGGAGTCTCTCGAAGACCTCAAGGGCATGGCCGCGCGCGGCGTGGAGATCATGAGCTGCGGCACGTGCCTCAACTTCTACGACCTCAAGGAAAAGCTCGCCGTCGGCGAGGTGACGAACATGTACGTCATCGTCGAAAAGATGAGCGGCGCGGACCGCGTCGTCCGTCCGTAAGATGATCTATCTTGACAACGCGGCGACCACGCTGCGAAAGCCGCCGCAGGTCATCGACGCAGTGGCCTCGGCGATGGGGAGCTTCGGCAACAGCGCGCGCGGCACGCACGAGGAGGCGCTTGCCGCCTCGCGCGTGATCTACGACACGCGCTGCAAGCTCGCCACGCTCTTTGGCTGCAAGCGGCCTGACCACGTGGCGTTCACCTGTAACTCGACCGAGGCGCTGAACATCGCCATCCATGGCTGCATCCACGCGGGCGAGCATGTGATCTCGACCGACCTTGAGCACAATTCTGTCCTGCGACCGCTTTACCGGCTGGAACGGGAAAACAATGTCAAGTTGAGCTTTGTTCCCGCAGACCGGCAGGGGAATCTGGCGTGCATCGGCGCATTTGCGCACGAACACGACCTTTTGTTCATTGTGGACGCTTCGCAGAGCGCGGGCGTGCTGCCCATCGACATGGAGCAGATGCACATCGACGTGCTGTGCTTCACGGGGCACAAATCGCTGATGGGCCCGCAGGGCACGGGTGGACTGTGCGTGCGCGAGGGTGTGGACATCAACCCCTGGAAGGTCGGCGGCACGGGCGTGCAGACCTATCTCCACGAGCAGCCCGAGCAGATGCCGACGCGGCTAGAGGCGGGCACGCTCAACGGCCACGGTATCGCGGGGCTGAACGCCGCGCTCGACTTTTTGCAGGAGATCGGCGTTGAGGCCATCCACGCGCATGAAATGGCGCTGCTGCGCCGCTTTGTCGCGGACGTCAAGAAAATTCCGGGTGTGGCGCTCTACGGCGATTTTGACCATGAGCGCACGGCGGTCGCCGCGCTCAACATCGGCGACATGGACTCGGGCGAGGTATCGGATATCCTGTCCGAGGATTACGGCATCGCGACCCGCCCGGGCGCGCACTGCGCGCCGCGCCTGCACGAGGCGCTCGGAACTGAGGAGCAGGGCGCGGTGCGCTTCAGCTTCGGCTGGTACAATACGGAAGAGGAAGCGGACGCCGCGGTCACCGCGCTCCGCGAGATCGCAACATGAGAGAGAAAAAGCTTTGGCTCGTCATCACCTTCCACACGACGGCCGCGGCCATCGCGATGGAAAAGCTCTGCCGGGCGAAGGGCCTGCCCGGGCGGCTCATCCCCGTCCCGCGTGAGCTGACGGCGGACTGCGGTATGTCGTGGCGCGCAGAGGTCCAGGACCGCGCCGCGCTCGCCGCGCTGACCGAGGCGGAGGGGTTGGAGGTCGACGGCTTTTACGAGCTGGTGATTTGAAGAAAAGAGGGGGAACCATCGAAAAAAACGATGGTTCCCCCTCTTTCATCTATGAATACCGTTTGTTTTTCAAAAGATAAACCGATATACTGGTTTTCGACAAAAAGTGTTGATTTTGTCAACGATCAAAAAAGGAGAATTGGAGAAAATGAAAAAAGTACATCTGGGCGTCATTATTGCGGGCGCCGCAGTGGGCCTTGCGGCGCTCATCTTAACGGCGCTCGGCAACCCCACGAACATGGGCTTCTGCATCGCGTGCTTTCTGCGCGATATTTCCGGCGCGGTGGGCCTGCACAGCGCGGCAAAGGTGCAGTATGTCCGCCCTGAGATCATTGGCCTCGTGCTCGGCGCGTTCATCATGAGCGTTGCGAGCAAGGAGTTCAAGGCGCGCGCCGGCTCTTCGCCCGCGATCCGCTTTGTGCTCGGCGCGTTCGTCGTCATCGGCGCGCTGGCGTTCCTCGGCTGCCCGCTGCGCATGGTGCTGCGCCTCGGCGGCGGCGACCTCAACGCGCTCGTCGGCCTGATCGGCTTCACCGGCGGAATCCTGCTCGGCATTGCGAGCCTTAAAAAGGGCTTTTCGCTCAAGCGCTCGTACGAAGCGCACGCGGCGGAGGGCGGCGTGCTGCCGACTGTGATGGCCGCGCTGCTGATCCTCGTCGTCACCGTGCCCGCGCTGTTCAAGTTCTCGGAAGAGGGACCGGGCTCGATGCACGCGCCGTTCTGGATCGCGCTTGTCATCGCGCTCGTTGTTGGCGCGCTCGCGCAGAAGAGCAGGCTCTGCATGGTCGGCGGCCTGCGTGACGCGTTCATGCTCAAGGACTTCCACCTGCTCTATGGCTTTGTTGCCATCTTTGTCGTCACGCTGGCCGGCAACCTCGCCATGGGCAAGTTCCACCTCGGCTTCGCGCTCCAGCCCATCGCGCACAGCGCGCACCTGTGGAATCTGCTGGGCATGGTGCTCGTCGGCTGGGGCAGCGTGCTGCTCGGCGGCTGCCCGCTGCGCCAGCTCATTCTGGCCGCGCAGGGCAGCGGCGACAGTGCCGTCACCGTGTTCGGTATGCTCGTCGGCGCGGCGCTCGCGCACAACTTCGGCCTTGCGGGCAATCCCGACTCCAAGAGCGAGGCGGGCGAGCTGATCGTCGGCGGCATCTCGACTGCCGGTAAGATCGCCGTCGTGCTCGGCCTTGTTGTGATGCTCGTGGTCGTCATTTTGAATCTGCCGAAAAAGGAGGAGGCGAAAGCATGATCGACGCAAGAGGATATTCCTGCCCCATGCCCGTGGTGATGGTGCAGAACGAGGTGAAGAAGAACGCGCCCGCGTCTCTCGACGTGCTGGTCGACAGCATGACCTGCGTGGAAAACGTCACCCGCTTTGCCGAAAAGCAGGGCTACAAAGTGGAGTATGCCGCCGAAGGCGAAGATTTCCGGCTGAAGCTCAATAAATAAAAGAAAAGCAAGGTCGCCGCCCAGGGAACACTCCTCGGGCGGCTTTTTGTTGCATTTTTTGCAACGTATGGTATGATACAGGAAGATAGTGAGAGGAAACCACGCCCAAAGGAGGAATTACAATGAAATGCCCCTACTGTGGAACTGAGATGGAGGCGGGATATGTCCAGAGCATGAAAGAGATCATTTATTCCGCGAATCTCCATACCAGCCGGATCATGATCCCAAAGAAAGATGACATCAAATTGACCTACGACACATGGTCGCCTGCGTCGTGCAAGGCCTCGCGCTGCGCGGCATGCAGAAAGATCATCCTTTCGTATTGACAAATGCCGGAGAAAAGGAGAATGACCGAGTGAAAGCGATCAAACGGATGCTGACGGGCATTATGCTGATGCTGATGGCGATTTCATTCGCCGTAGGGAACGGAGATCGAGGCACATGGCTGGGTGGAGCGGCGTTCATCCTGCTTCCGATAGCGGTGGCCGTGTTTGTGGTCGGCTTATTCACGGAAGAGGAAAAATGAAGACCTGAAGCAATGGCTGCGGCCGTAAATTACTGAGAAAATCCAAAAAATCAAGGGACTGCTTCTTAACAGAAGCGGTCCCTTTAACCATAATAACAGTGCAATTGATTACAGCGTAATTGAAGCGGAAGAGGTGAGACGATGGCACTGCGGGATCATTCGCTGGACGACAAGATCACGGCGGCGGCGATGGAGGAATTTTCGGGCAAGGGCTATGCGGGCGCGTCGCTCCGGAAGATCGCGGAAAAGGCGGGCGTGACCGTCGGCGCGATCCAGACGCGATATTCGTCGAAGGACGAGCTGTTCGCGAGCCTTGTCAAGCCGCTTCTGGATGATATCGAGGCGACGTTCCGCGGCGTCAAGGCCGACTACTATTCCGGCGCGGAAAAGGATCTGTTGTCCCAGCTCAAGAGCTCGATGCGACACGAGTCCGATGCGATCCTGCACCTGATCTTCGCGCACTATGAGCAGGCGGTGCTGCTCTTTTACCGCAGCGCGGGCAGTGCGCTCGAGCACTATTTCGACAAGGTGGTGCAGAGCAAGATCGACGAGAGCGCCGCGTTTTTCCGCGCGGCGGGCTGCACCGGCATCGACGAAACGCTGCTGGGGATGCTCATTTCGACGCAGTTCGAGAGCTACCGCCGTATCGTCGCCGACTGTCCCGACGCGCGGCGCGCCGAGCAGTGCATGCAGTCGCTGATGACGTATCACTTCGGCGGCTGGGCGGCGCTTTTCGCTTCTAAAAAATGGATACAGGGGGATGCGCAGCATGAAGTATAACGGGTTTTATTTCTGGATGTTCCAAAGCCCGATGAAAAGGTCCTCACCGAGCGGTACAACAAGGCCTGCGCCGCGGAGATCATGCGAAAGAGCAAGCGGGTCTACCGCGAGATCGTGGAGCGGGCCGATGACATCGGCGACGACAATCCCATGGTCTACAACGAGCTGTTCGCGCTGGCATTCGTCGCGCCGTGCCTTGCGAGCGAGAAGAAGATCCCGCCTGAGACCGTGCAGGAGATGATGCGCCGCTCGCTCTACCACATCAAGTGGTATTTCAGCCGCACCGACCTGAATACGGACAAGGGCAAGGCGGAGAACAAAAAGAGCGTCGTAAAATATGCCAAATGGTACACGCCGGAAAAGGAACAGCAGTACCCGACGTCCTTCAAGGTGAACTTTGAGGGCTTACCTTACGAGGGCACGTGCTATTACCGCATCACGCGCTGCCCCATCTGCTCGTACGCAGAAAAGCTCGGCGTTTCCGAGCTGATGCCGCTGTTCTGCGAGCTGGACGAGGTCATGATCACGCTCCAGCACGGTGTGCTGCACCGCGAGCAGACGCCCACTGACGGCGGGGCATGCTGCGACTACTTCATCACTGGTGATAAGGAATAAAAAAATCTGCGCCATACTGTCGCGAATTTTTTTATTCTTTCAGCAGCTTCATCCGCTCGCGCCAGTCGGGAATGTAGCACTCGATGAGCGCGTAGAACGCGGGGGAGTGGTCGTGGTGGCGGATGTGCGCGAGCTCGTGGACGACGACATAGTCGATGGCTTCGCGCGGATACTGCATCAGCCGCCAGGAAAAGCAAAGGCTGTTTTTCCCACTGCACGAGCCAAAGCGCGTGCGCGCGGACGTGATCTTGAGGCCCGCCGGCGTGAGGCCCATGATGCCGCTCCAGTAATCGACGCGCATTGGGAGGTATTCCTTCGCACGCGCGATGAGCGCTTTGCGCTCCTTGTCCGTCGGCTCGGGATGGGCAAGGCGGCGCGCCTGCTGCTTTTCGCGGGCGCGGGTAAGCCAGTCCTCGTGCTCGGCGACAAAGCGGTCGATGAACTCTTTTTTGACGCCGTAGGGGGCGCGGACGACGGCGCGGCCGTCACGGTCCAATTGCAGGGACATCGTACGGCGCTTGGCGCGAATCAGCGTATAGTCCGTCATTCGCCGATATAGGTGAAGCGGCGGAACGTCTTGCCGTCGCGCTCGACAGTCTCGTTCCACATGCTCACGGGCCGCACCCAGAGTCCGAAGTCGCCGTACAGCGCGCGATAGACGACGAGCTCCTCCTCCGTCTCTGAATGACGTGCGACGCCGAGGACCTCATATTCTTTGCCCTTGAAGTGGCGGTAGCGCCCGGGCTTGATGCTTTCCATGAATGATGCCTCCTGCAAAGGATTTGGATAGAGTATAGCACGAAGAAGCGAAAAAAGGAAGCGGCGCGTGCCGCTTCCTTTTTGATTTGATTTTGAAATTTGCTTCTTAGTAGCTGCCGAGGTCGGCGGACTTGTCGCCCGTGACGCTGACGCCGAACTCGTAGTCGTTGCCGGGGAGGATGGCGTTCAGGATGACGCCGCACAGGGCCGCGATGGCGAGGCCGGAGAGCGTGACCGCCGCGCCGCCGACAGTGAAGGTGATGCCGCCGACCGAGCTGAAGCCGAGGCCGCTGACGAACATGACCGCTGCGATGATCAGGTTGCGGGACTTGGTGAGGTCGACCTGGTTTTCCACGATATTGCGCACACCGACCGCGGAGATCATACCGTAGAGGATGAAGCTGACGCCGCCGACGATGGCCGCGGGGATGGAGTTGACGAGCGCGTCAAACTTGGGGGAGAAGCTCAGGATGATGGCGTAGATGGCCGCGAGGCGGACAACGCGGGGGTCGTAGACCTTGGAGAGGGCGAGCACGCCGGTGTTCTCACCGTAGGTGGTGTTGGCAGGGCCGCCGAAGAAACCGGCGAACGCGGTGGCGAGACCGTCGCCGACGAGCGTGCGGTGCAGGCCCGGGTCTTCGATGAAGTTCTTGCCGGTGGTGGAGGAGATGGCGGAGATATCACCGATGTGCTCCATCATGGCCGCGATGGCGATAGGGGCCATGACCAGGATGGCGGAGACGTCGAATTTGGCGATGACGAACTGCTGGAAACCAAGGAAGCTTGCTTCACTCACACCGGAGAAGTTGACCTGACCGGCGATGACCGCGACGATGTAGGAGCCGACGACGCCGAGCAGGATGGGGATGATCTTGACCATGCCCTTGCCCCAGATGTTGGCGACCACGATGATGGCCATAGCGACGAGGGCGAGCCACCAGCAGGTGGAGGCGTTATTGATGGCGGAGCCGGAGAGGTTCAGGCCGATCATGATGATCATCGGGCCCGTGACGATGGGAGGGAAGTAACGCATGACCTTTTTCGCGCCGAGCACCTTAAAGAGGAGTGCGAGCACGAGGTAGAGGAGACCTGCGATCACGATGCCGCCGAGCGCGTAGGCGAGCTTCGTTTCGGGATCGAGACCTTCGTAGGCGGGCATCGTCGCGACCGTGGAGAAGCCGCCGAGGTAGGCGAACGAGGAGCCGAGGAACGCGGGGACCTTGAACTTGGTGCACACATGGAACAGCAGCGTGCCGAGACCGGCGAACAGCAGCGTCGTCTGGATGGAGAGCGGCAGGCCGTAGCCCTGGACCAGAATGGGGACGAGCACCGTCGCGCCGAACATGGCGAACATGTGCTGCAGGCCCAGGATCAGCATTCTGGGGGTGCCCAGCTGTCGGGCGTCGTAGATGGCTTCGTGTCCGAGATCTTTCTTCATGTGATTTTCCCTCTTTGCTTTCTTCTTATTTTTATTCTCATTTGAATAAACATGGTTGGGCCCCGTGCGGGCAAAAAATAAGACCGGTAAGAAAACTTACCGGTCAAAAGAAACAATATCAATAAAAACGGAAACAGCAATACCAACGGAAGAATTTTTCTTTTTCGGCGCAGTGCAGAGCATCATGGGTCGTTCCTCCTGTTCGTTTGTTGTCGTCTGACCAAGAATACCCGAAAGCAGGCAAGATTGCAAGCCGGAATTTTGACCAATTTACATGAAAGATATCCATCATTTTTGTGCAAAAATGCGGGCAGCAAAACGAAATTTTTCCTGCAAAATGAAATTAAATGCAGTACAATAAGTGCGACCCCTATTGATAATGCCTATAAATGGGGGATCTTCATTTAGAAAGTGTGTGTGGAGCATGGAAAAGAAAAAACTAAGCTTGCCGAAGCAGATCGGAATTGCGCTGCTGCTCGGTATTCTGGCCGGCTATGCCTTTTATATGCTGGGAATACCCGAGTTCACGACCAACTACTTAAAGCCCTTCGGCACCATCTTCGTCAACCTCCTCAAGTTCATCGTCGTCCCCGTCGTGCTGCTGTCGATGATCGACGGCATCATCTCCATGGGCGATATGAAGAAGGTCGGCTCCGTCGGCTGGAAGACGGTCGCCTACTTCCTTGTCACCACGGCCGCGGCCTGCGTCATCGGCCTGGTATTCGCCAACCTCTTCAACAATGCAGGCTGGTTCCCCACGCTCGCGCTGGAGGACGGCGCGGTCTGGGATAAGGCCACCAGCGCCAACTTCATGGATACCCTGGTCGCCATCTTCCCGAGCAACATGTGGAAGTCCTTCACCGACGCAAACATGCTGCAGGTCATCGTGATCGCCCTGATGTTCGGCGGCGGCATCCTTGCCGCGGGCGAAAAGGGCAAGCTTGCCAAGGACCTGGTCTCCACGCTCTATGCGGTCATCGAGCGCGTGATGGCGTTCATCATTGCCCTCAGCCCCATCGGTGTGTTTACGATGATGGCGTGGGTCGTCGCCACGCAGGGCCCTGAGATCCTCGGCTCTCTTGCCGTGGTGCTCGGCTGCGCGTACCTCGGCTACATCGTCCATGCAGTCCTCTGCTACTCTTTCTCTGCCAAGGCGTTTGCGGGCATCAGCCCCTTCACCTTCTTCGAAAAGGCATCCCCCGCGATGATTTTCGCCTTTACCTCCACCTCCTCTGCCGCCACGATCCCCCTGAGCAAGGAGTGCGCGGATGAGCTGGGCGCGGAGGGCGACGTTTCCTCCTTTGTTATCCCCCTCGGCGCGACGATCAACATGGACGGCACCGCCATCTATCAGTGCGTCGCCACCATCTTTCTTGCCACCTGCTGCGGCATGACGCTGACCCTTGGCCAGATGGTCACGATCGTCGTCACCGCGACGCTTGCCTCCATCGGCACGGCCGGTACGCCGGGCGCGGGCATGATCATGCTCGCCATGGTGCTCGAGGCGATGAACATTCCCGTCGATATGATCATGATCATCTACGGCATCGACCGTCTTTTCGACATGGGCCGCACCTGCCTCAACATCACGGGCGATATCTCCTGCGCCTGCTGCGTGACCAAGTGGGAGAGCAAGAAGGCCGCGCAGACTGCCAAGTAATTTTCCCGCTGCATCGTCAAAATGCCGCTCTGCTTTGCAGAGCGGCATTTTTTGCCCGCGCGGCATGCTATTTCTTGCTTTTTCGCAGGCAGCGGCATACAATGTTACCGTTCCGCGTCGGGTGGAACAAGGAGGAAGAAGATGACGACTGATCGGAAACGGGGATATCTCTATATCCTGCTTGCCGCGATGCTCTATTCCACGACGGAGGTCGCGCTCAAGGCGCTCGGCGGCGCGTTTGCACCCATGCAGGTGACAGTCGAGCGTGTGCTGCTCGGCGCGGCTGCGCTGATGCCCTTTGCACTGAACGACCTCAAAAAGCGGGATATCCAGCTTACAAAGGCGGACTGGGGCTATTTCACACTGCTCGGTTTTCTGACGGTGACGCTGCACATGTCGCTTTTGCAGATGGCGGTGCTGCACATGGACGCCTCAGCTACATCGATTATCTACTCGGGCAATCCTGTGTTCGCGGTGGCGCTGGCGCACTTCATCCTGCATGAGCCGCTGAAAAAGAACCATCTGCTGGCCATCGGCGTGGAACTTGTCGGCATTCTCTTCATCCTCAATCCCGCGCACCTTGAGATCAGCCTGCGCGGCTTTTTGGAGATCATCACCGCCACGCTGCTGTTTGCCACTTACGGCACGCTCTGCAAACTGCGTCTGCCGCGGCTCGGCGCGCTCGTGATCACGACGTTCAACATGCTCATCGGCGGTCTGGAGCTCCTTTTCCTGCTGATGCTCGGTGAGATTCCGGCGGTCGGTGCGCTTTACAGCGGCCTGGGGCTGGAGATATTCGCGGGCATTCCGTTTTTCACGGGCTTTACGCTCAAAACGACGCTGCTTTTGTGCCATGTCGGCATCGGCTGCGCGGCCATCGGCTTTCTGCTCACGGCGAAGATCACGGAGTACACCTCTGCGACGGAGGCGTCGTTCGTTTATCTCGTCAAGCCCATTCTGGCAACGGCGCTGGCGGTCGTCGTGTACCACGAGCATATCAGCGTGAACCGCATGGTCGGCATCGCGTTCTTTGTGGCGGCGTCGCTGTGTGTCAGCGTGCCGGTGCTGAGAGAAATGCGGCGGGAGCGCGCGGTAAAAACTTGACAATGAGAATGGAAAAGCGGAAGGGCAGCGCCCTTCCGCTTTTTTCTTGATGATATATTCGATCATCAGGCAGAGGCAGAAGACCTCGTTCGGCACCTTGAGCACAAGGCCGAGCAGACACATCATCGGCAGCGTGCCGCACCAGAGAGGGAAATTGTCGATCACAAGCGAGGCATTCACGTCGCCGCCGCCGCGCAGCACGCCTACGACCATCGTGGTTGAAAAGCTGTGCAGCGGGATGGCGCAGGCATAGCACATGAGCATCACACTGCAAAGCCGCTCGGCGACCGCCGAGAGCGAGAAGAGCGGCATGACGAACGGGCGCATCAGCGTCACGAACATCGTGTATTCGGCGAGACCGAGCACAATGCCGAACGCGAACGCCGTGAAGCACAGCGCGCGGCCGATGTTGTAAACGCCCTTTAAGTTGCCCGTGCCAATCTCCTTGCCGACGATGACGGACACCGCCGCCGCGATGCCGAACACGCCCGAGGTCATCAGCTTGTCGATATTGCCCGCAAGCGTGTAGGCGGCGATGAGATCGCTGCTATTTGCCATGTGGCCCATGATGACCGTGATCATCGAAAAGCCCGTGCCCCAGAGCGTCTCATTGATGAGCACCGGCGCGCTGTAGCGCAGGAATTTACGCAGCATGTCCATGCCGGGGCGGAGGATGGCGTGCTTCATGAGCGGCATCGTGCGGCAGCGGAACGCGTAGGAGAACGCGACGACGAACTCCACCACACGGGACAGAAGCGTCGCTACCGCCGCACCCGTGATGCCGAGCGCGGGCAGACCGAGCTTGCCGAAGATCAGCACATAGTTGCCGAGCGTGTTGCAGAGCATCGAAATCGCGAAGACGATCATGCCGAAGCGCGGATTTTCGATGCTGCGCTGCATGCCGATGTAGATGGAGGAAAGCGAGTTGAAAATGTAGGAGAAGCCGACGATGCGCAGGTACGGCTCGGCCAGCTCCACGAGTGTCAGATTGTCGGTGATGAGGTAGAGCACCTGCGCGGGAAACGCGCACAGAATGGCGGCAAACAGCACGCTCACGCCGCCCGCGATCATAAAGCCGATGCCCATGACGCGGTTGATGCTCTCGCGGTCGCCGCGGCCCCAGTATTGGCTGATGAGCACGCTTGAGCCGCTTTGCAGGCCGAAGACGACGAGCTGGATGATGAAGACTGGCACGTTCGCCACCGTGACGGCGGACATCTGATCGCTGCCGAGAAGTCCCACCATGAACGTATCGAGAAAGCCGAGCGACGTGGTGATCAAATTCTGCACGATGACCGGCAGCGCCAGTAGAAAAAGATGCTTGTAAAAGCCCTTGGGCTGGTGAAGATAGGAGAACATAAAAACCTCGAATGTTGGAATTACAGCATGGGGAAGCGCGTGTCGCGGTGGGCTTTGAGCGCGGAGACGAGTGCGTCGATCTCTTCTTTCGTCGTCTCGGGGCCGAAGCTGACACGCAGCACGCCCGCGGCGGTCTTTTTGTCAAGGCCCATCGCGCGGTAGACGTGGCTCAGCTGCCCGCGATGGCAGGCGGAGCCTGCCGAGATGCAGATGCCCTGTGCGCCAAGTTCCGTAACGACATTCGCCGACGGGTAGCCGACGAGCGAGATCGACAGGATGTGCGGCGCGGTCCCGTCGCCGATGCGGACGACGCCGTCGAGCGCGAGGAGCTTTTCCTCGGCGTAGGCCTTGATGGCGGCGACGTGGGCGAGCTTTTCATCGAGATGGTCGGCGCGCAGCTCGACCGCCTTGGCAAAGCCTGCGATCTGGCCCGTGGCCTCTGTGCCGGAGCGCAGGCCGCTCTCCTGCCCGCCGCCAAAGATCAGCGGTTTGGGCGCGCGGATGCGCTCGCCCAAATACAGGCCGCCGATACCCTTGGGCGCGCCGAGCTTGTGCGCGCTGACGGAGATGAGGTCCGCGCCCAGCGTGTCGGCGCGGAACGGAATTTTCAAAAAGGCCTGCACCGCGTCGGTGTGCAGCAGGGCACGGGACTTTTTCGCTTTCAGAAGCTGCGCGACCTCGGCCACGGGGAAGATGCAGCCCGTCTCGTTGTTGACGAGCATCATCGTGACGAGCGCGGTGTCGTCGCGCAGTGCACTTTCGACCTGAGAGGCGGTGATGTCGCCGTTCTTGTCGGGCTTTAAGTACGTGACGGAGCAGCCCTCCTGCTCGAGGGTCTTGCAGGTCTCGAGAATCGCGCTGTGTTCCACGGCGGTCGTGATGATGTGCTTGCCGGCGTGGCGGTTCTGGTGCAGGGCAAGGCGGACGGCCCAGTTGTCGCTCTCCGACCCGCAGGAGGTGAAGACGAACTGTTCACTCTTGCAGCCGAGCGCGGCGGCAATCGTCTCGCGCGCCGCGGCGACAGCGTCGCGCGCCTGCTTCCCGATGGGGTATTGCGAGCTGGGGTTGCCCCAGCCAGAAACCAGCGTATCGTAAACGGCGTGCGCCACCTCTTCGGGAACGGGGGTGGTGGCCGCGTGATCGAGATAGATCATATCGGGAAAATCCTTTCTTTGGTCTTGTCAGAATGCTCAAATGATTATACAATATAAAAATAAAAAAGCAAGGGCGGTGGACGCTTTACGTCGGAAACGGCAGAAAAAAGCGGGACTTTACCGCCCAAATCGCGGAAAAGGATACAAACATACATGAAAGTTGCGATCTGCACCCTCGGGTGCAAGGTGAACCAATATGAAACGCAGGCACTCGAGCAGGAGCTTTTGCACCGCGGACATACACTGGTGGATTTTGAGGAGACGGCGGACGCCTACGTTGTCAACACCTGCTCGGTCACGGCGGTGAGCGACAAAAAGTCGCGCCAGATGCTCCGTCAGGCGCAGCGCCGCAACCCGAGCGCGGTCATCGCCGCCTGCGGCTGCTACGCCCAGACGCATCCCGAGGACGTCAAAAAGCTCGGGCTCGACGTCATCGCCGGCACGAATGACCGCGCGAAGTTCATCGACCTTTTGGAGCGCGCGGCACAGGACAAAACGCCTATTGTCGATGTCGACGACGTCTGGGAGCGGCGTGATTTTGAGGTGCTGCCCGCGGGCGGTATGGTGAATCGCACACGCGCGATGCTCAAGGTCGAGGACGGGTGCGTGAACTTCTGCACCTACTGCCTCATTCCTTACGCGCGCGGGCGCGTGCGCTCGCTGCCGATGGACGAAGCTGCAAAGCAGGTGAAAGCGTTGCGTGAGGAGGGCTACCGTGAGATCGTGGTCACGGGCATCGAAATTTCGTCCTACGGCTCGGACTTCAAGGACGGAACCTCACTCATCGACCTTTTGGAGCTCATCGCGCGCGAGGGCGGCGACATGCGCATCCGCCTCGGCTCGCTCGAACCGCGGACCATCACGGAGGAATTCTGCAAGCGGGCGTCGAAGCTTCCTTACCTCTGCCCACATTTCCACCTCTCGATGCAGTCGGGCTGCGACGCGACCTTAAAGCGTATGAACCGCAAATATGATACGGCGCGCTATATGGAATCCTGCGACCTGCTGCGTCAGTATTTTGACGACCCTGCCATCACGACGGACCTCATCACGGGCTTTCCCGAGGAGACGGAGGAGGAATTCGCGCAGACGCTTGACTTCATCGCGCGCGTCGGCTTTGCCGACATGCACGTCTTCCCTTATTCCATCCGCCCGGGCACGAAGGCTGCGGAGATGCGCCAGATCGACATGCCCGTGCGCGAAGAGCGCGCTGCGCGCGCCTCGGCTGTCGCCAAGACGATGCACGAAGCGTATCTTGCGTGCTGCGTGGGCAAGATCTTCCCCGTGCTCTTCGAGCGCGACCGCAAGGGCGGCAGCGCGGGCCACGCGCCGAACTATATGGAGGTATCCGTCGCGCAGGAAGGCCTGCACAATCAGGTGAAAAACGTGAAGATCACGGCGGTCGACGGCGGCAGTCTTCGCGGCGAGTTGGAGGAATAACGCATGGCCAACCATTTTTATGCCTATATCTCCCGCATGCGCTGTGTCAAGCGCTGGGCGCTCATGCGCAACACCGAGGAGGAGAACATTCAGGAGCACAGCCACATGGTCGCGGTGCTGGCGCACGCGCTTGCGCTGATCCGCACGCGCGTTTTTGGCTTGCCCACGGACGCGAACGCCGTGGCGGTCGCCGCGCTCTACCACGACGCAACGGAGATCCTGACCGGCGATATGCCGACGCCCATCAAGTACTATAACCCCGAGATCCGCGACGCCTACCGCAAGGTCGAGGCCGTGGCAAGCGACAAGCTGCTCTCCATGCTGCCGGACGAACTGCGCGCGGACTATGAGCCCATCATCAAGATCGAGGACGAGACGACGAAAAAGCTCGTCAAAGCGGCGGACAAGCTCTCGGCCTACATCAAGTGCGTCGAAGAACTCAAGGCGGGCAACATGGAATTCAAAAAGGCTGCGGAGCAGACGCGCCGCGCGCTGAGCGAGATGCACATGCCCGAGCTCGACTATTTCATGGTCAACTGCATGGAGAGCTTCTCCATGACGCTCGATGAGCTGGAATGAGAAAAACAGTAAATTTTGGGAACCTTTTGCGCAAAACGGACGTCTAAAACCTCAGAAACCCCAAAAAGCATAATGAGGTGGATGAAGATGAAAAAGATCGTTTCCCTTTTGCTCGCGCTCATGCTGGCGCTGTCTCTCGCTGCGTGCAGCGCGAAGTCCGCCAGCAATGACAGCGCGTCGATGGCGTCGGACAGCTACGACTTCAACGGCGCGGAGATGCCGGATATGGAGTACGGCTACACCGCGTCGGACGACGGGGCGTGGGACGGACAGAGCGTTTCGTCCCCGGCCGCGGATCTTGCCGAGCGCGGCGTCAAGATGGTCTACACCGCGAGCATCGAGTTGCAGACGCTGGAATTTGACAAGGCCGCACAAGACATTGCCGCGCTTGTGGAGAGCATGGGCGGTTACTTTGAGCAGAAAAATTTCTCAAATTACTCGAGCGGCTATCGCCATGCGAGCTATACCGTGCGCGTCCCTGCTGAGAAGTTCACGGATTTCTGCACGCAGGTCGGCACGCTCTGCCATGTGACGTGGCAGACCGACACGGCGGAGAACATCAGCGAGCAGTATTACGACACGCAGTCGCGTCTCGAAACAGCGCAGATCAAACTTGAGCGGCTGCAGGAGCTTTTGAAAAAAGCTGAGAGTATGGAGGATATCATCACCATCGAGTCCGCCATCTCGGAGACGGAGTACGAGATCGAGAGCCTGTCCGGCACGATGCGGCATTACGACGCACTGGTGGACTATGCGGCCGTTACGCTCGAATTGAGCGAGGTCTACCGTCTCTCCGGTACGGAGGATGCGCCGAAGAGCTTTGGCGAAAAGATTGCCAATGCCTTTACCGACGGCCTTGCCGCCACGGGACAGGCGCTGGAGGACTTTGCGGTGTGGCTGGCCTACAGCTGGCTGGATATTCTGATCTTCGCGGCGGTCGTGTTTGCGGCCGTGAAGCTCATCACCCGCCTGCGCCGGGGAAAGAAGCTGCCGAAGCTCGGCAGGAAAAAGAAAAACGCGGACGCTTCCGCAGATGAAACGAAAACGGAGGAATAAACCATGAACATCACTTGGCTGGGCCATTCCTGTTTTGTGGTCGAGAGCGCGGGCTGGCGCGTCGTGCTCGACCCCTACTATGTAGAGACGTATCCTGCGCTGCACATCGAGGCGGACGAGGCGCTGTGCTCGCACGGCCACCGCGACCACGCCTTTTTGGAGGCGGTGACGCTCTCGGGGCGCGACAAATCGGAAAGCCCGTTCACGGTCGAGACGGTTTCAACGTTCCACGATGACAAGAAAGGTTCACTTCGCGGCGAGAACGCCATCCATATCCTGCGCGCAGAGGGGATGACGCTCGTGCACTGCGGCGACCTTGGCCATGAGCTGAGCGAGAAGCAGCTCGCGGCGGTCAAGGGCTGCGATGCGCTGCTGATTCCCGTTGGCGGGTACTATACGATCGACGCGAAGACGGCAAAAAAGGTCGCGGACGCGATCACGCCGCGCGTGCTCGTGCCGATGCACTACCGCTTCGGCGCGCACGGCTACCCTGAGATCGGCACACTCGATGAATTTCTGGCGCTGTATGAGGCAAAGAAGCAGGAGCCGCCCGTTTAGGGCGGCTTTTGCTGTATAAAGCCCTTCTTTCCCGCGTAGACTATAGTGCTTGCCCGGCTTGACCGGGACGGAAAGGGAGGACGGAGCATGAAACGGGAGCTGCGCCGATGGGAGATTGTCGGCTTTATCGCAACTGGCCTTTTCGGGACGCTGCTGCACTTTGTGTACGAATGGACGGGCGGGAATCGCGTGATCGCGGTGTTTTCGGCGGTCAACGAGTCGACCTGGGAGCACATGAAGCTGTTGTTTATCCCATTTCTCGTGTTCACGGTGGTGGAGTTTATTGTGTTTTCCGAGGCGTTCCGGAACTTCTTCGCCGTCAAGGCGGCGAGCATCCTGCTGGGCCTTGTCTCGATTCCGGCGCTTTTCTACACGCTGACGGGAATGTTCGGCAAGCTCCCTGACTGGGTGAACATCACGATCTTCTTCCTCGCCGACGCGCTGCTGTACTTTGTGAGTTACCGCCTGCTGACCGATGGCGCGCTGCGCGGGGGCGCGATGCAGCTCATCGGCTTTGTACTTCTGTGGGCGCTGCTGTTCGCGTTCGTCTGGTTCACGTACCGCCCGCTGCACCTGCCGCTCTTTTTAGACCCCGTGAGCGGGTGTTACGGACTGGAAACACCGTGTTAAAAAAGGCCCTGCCGAGAAATCGGCAGGGCCTTTGCAGTTTCTATACAAATAGTATATTTTGCAGAGCTTCTGCAAAATGCGTGTGCAGAAAGGCTCTTGTGATTCGGCAGAACGGCAAAAATAAAAATCAGCAGACATGACGGAAGTTGCGAAAAGCCGTCAAAGTAGCCGCGTTCCCGACAGAATCCGCTGCGATGCGGCAATGCTTGATCGAAACTGACAGATTAACATAATAAATTCAATAAAGAGATTCTACGGTGAGTTATCCACAGTTTCCACAGAGTTTTCCACACAAGTGGATTTCTCAAAATCCCCTGATTTGACAGGGAAAAATTGATTTGATTTCCGCGGAGCGGAAAACATACTGTGCAGATAGGCGTGTGTCGAAATTTACATAATTCTGGAATTGGAAAATTTGTGGCAGAACAGAAATTCGATTTGTTACCATAATCGTGGAATTATGCAAGATGGAATAGACTCCTTGCAGTCTGCAAGGGAGAGCAGCGCCGCGGGCGCTGCACGAGGCAAAGGGGGACACTCTCTTTCACAAAAGAGAGTGTCCCCCTTTAAATCCCCCGAGAGAAAGGTTTACATTGCAAGCGAGCAGCTCGAAGAGCTGCAATGCTTGCCGATTGCACTGCTCTGATCGCGGCGTTGCCGCGTTTGGTGTTGCTAGACGATTTGGCCTGCTCCTATTATCCGCTGTTGCTCTGCCCATCTTGTGGGAGTGCACAGTAGTTTCCGTCTATCGCCAGTCCCTACAATGCGGCGAGCGCAGCAATGCCGCATTCCGCAAGCAGTCTGCCGCCGAGAAAACGTCACTCGCGCCTCACGATAGTAAGGCGCGGTTGCTACTGGTAACGAGTAGTAGGGGTTCATGGCGAAGCCATGTACACCGCACTTACATTGCGCAGCGCGTGCAGCTCTTCGAGCTGCAAACTGCCAATGTGCGGGGTCAAGGGGCAAGGCCCCTTGCGTTCTCTTGGGGGATCAAAAGGGGGCCATTCTCTCACGTGAGAGAATGGCCCCCTTTAACGCACCCCTGCACGGTGCAGGGGAATAAGAACCAGCGCTGCCGCGCTGTAAACCCTCAGACGATAGGATCGTCAATATCTCTCGTCGCATACGCGTTCAGCGCCCAATCCGCTCGCGCGCCAGCGAGATACTCATAATACCCTTGTGCGCCGATCATCGCGCCGTTGTCACCACAGAGCTTGAGCGGCGGCATGTAGAGCCGGTAACCGTGCTTTCGGCACTCCTTTTCGAGCTCTGCGCGGATGAACGAGTTCGCGGCGACACCGCCTGCGGCGACGAGTACCTTGCGCCCGCTTTGCTGCATGGCGAGCATCGCGCGCGGGACGAGCTCGTCGACAACGGCCTGCGTGAAGTCGCGCGCAAGCGCCGCACGGTCGAGCTGCTTTCCCGTCTGCTCGGCGTTGTGGGCAAGGTTTACGACGGCGGTCTTGAGGCCCGAAAAGCTCATATCGAGAGGACACCCGTCAATCTTCGCGCGCGGCAGCTCGTAGACGCCGCCCTCGCTCTCGTGGGCGAGCTTGTCCATCGCCGCGCCGCCGGGGTAGGGAAGGCCGAGCACGCGCGCGGCCTTGTCAAAGCACTCGCCCGCCGCATCGTCACGCGTCGCGCCGAGGAGCGCAAAGTCCGTGTAGTCGCGCACGTCGACGATGAGCGTGTTGCCGCCGGACATGCACAGCGCCAGAAACGGCGGCTCAAGCTCTGGGAACGCTAAGTAATTCGCGGCGATGTGGCCGCGGATGTGGTGCACAGGGATGAGCGGCACATTCAGCGCGTAGGCCGCGCTCTTGGCAAAGTTCAGCCCCACGAGCACCGCGCCGATGAGACCCGGCGCGTAGGTCGCGGCCACGGCGTCGATGTCTTTTTTCTCGACGCCCGCCTCCTTGAGCGCCTGATCGGTCAGCGCGGCGATGGCCTCGATGTGCTTACGCGACGCAATCTCCGGCACGACGCCGCCGTAGAGCGCGTGCAGGTCGGCCTGCGACGCGATGGCGTCGGAGAGGATTTTGCGCCCGTCCTCGACGACCGCGACGGCGGTCTCGTCGCAGGAGGACTCGAAAGCGAGAATTTTCATTGCTGCGCCTCCGCTTCTGCCGCGCCGAATTCCTTCGTCATGATGATGGCGTCCTCTTTCGGGTGGTCGTAGTAGTTTTTGCGGCGGCCCTCGCCGCGGAAGCCGCGGCTGCCGTACAGCGCGATGGCGGCATAGTTGCTCTCACGCACCTCAAGCGTCAAGAACGCAAGGCCGCTGCCCTCGGCGAAGCGGATAAACACGTCGAGAAGCTGCCCCGCCACACCGCCGCGGCGGCAGTCGGGGCGGACGGCCATCTTGGTGATGCAGCCCTCGTCCGCGACGGCGAGCAGCCCCGCGTAGCCGACGACGCTGCCGTTTTCTGCATCCAGCGCGACTAAGAAGGCCGAGCACGCGTTTTCAAGCTCCTCTGCGAGCATGTTGCGCGACCAGGGGTTCGAGAAGCATGTGCGCTCAAGCTCGGCAACGTCATTCAAATATTCGTTCGTCATCGGCACGATGCGGACTTTTTTCTTTAACTGTTCCATTGGTTTCCTCCGGTCATTTGGCTTCCAGCCAGTTTATGCCCCAGTGGGCCTCGGCGGTCAGGGGAACGGAGAGGTGCACTGCGCCCTCCATCTCCTCGGTGAGGAGCCGTGCGACCGTCTCCTTTTCCTCCTCCGGGCACTCGACGATGAGTTCGTCGTGCACCTGCAAAATGAGCTTTGCCTTTAAGTTTTCCTTGTGCAGCCGCTCGTCGACGCGCACCATTGCGAGCTTGATGACGTCCGCGGCTGTGCCCTGGATGGGCATGTTGCGCGCGACACGCTCGCCGAACGAACGGGTATTGAAGTTGCTCGCCGCCAGCTCGGGCAGCGCGCGGCGGCGGTGCATCAGCGTTTCGACATAGCCGCGCTCCTTCGCCTGCGCGACGACCTCGTCCATATAGCGGCGGATGCCGGGGAAGCGCTCAAAGTACGTCTCGATATATTCCTTCGCCTCGTACACCGGCACGCCGATGTCCTGCGCGAGCGAGAAGGCGGAAATGCCGTATACGATGCCGAAATTCACGGCCTTCGCGTGCGAGCGCATCTGCTTGGTGACCTGATCAGTCGGCACGCCGAAGACCTGCGCGGCCGTGACGGTATGGATGTCCTCACCGGTCAGAAACGCCTGCTTCATCGCCTCGTCGTCCGCGATGTGCGCGAGCAGCCGCAGCTCGATCTGGCTGTAGTCCGCGTCGACGAGCACGCAGCCGTCCGCGGGGACGAACATGCGGCGGAATTCGCTGCCGAGCTGCGTGCGCGTGGGGATATTCTGCAAATTCGGCTCGGTCGAGCTCAAACGGCCCGTCGCCGTGACGGTCATCTGGAAGCTCGTGTGGATGCGCCCGTCGGGCGCGATGACCTTCAAAAGACCGTCGCAGTAGGTCGAGCGGAATTTCGCGTACTGGCGGTACTGCAAAACCTCTTCGACGATGGGATTCTCCCACCGCAGTTTTTCGAGCACGTCCGCGTTCGTCGACCAGCCGGTCTTCGTCTTTTTGCCGTGCGGGAGCTGCAAGCGTTCAAAGAGCACCTCGCCGAGCTGCTTGGGGGAATTGATGTTGAACGGCCCGCCCGCCTCTTCATAGATGTGCTGCTCGAGCGTCTTGAGCTGCACTTCCATCTCGCTGCCGAAGGCCGCGAGAGCGTTCGCGTCCACGCGCATGCCCGCGTGCTCCATGCGCGCGAGTACGGCGCAGAGGGGCAGCTCAACCTCATAATAGAGCTCGTGCAGCTCGCGCTTCTCAAGTTCGGGGGCAAAGGCCTCATACAGCGCATCGACGGCGCTGGTATAGACGTGGAACGCCGTCTCGGCCTCGGCCATGTCGCCGAGCATCGAGAAAGCGTCTGGATCTAAGTGCTTCGGCTCGGCAAGCGTCTGGTGGAAGTAGGCGGCGAAGAGCGACGCGATATCGTACTTGCCCGCCGTCGCGTCGAGCAGGTACCCTGCGAGCGCGGTGTCAAAAATGAACCCTTCGATGGGAAGGTCGTTTTCGAGCAGCGTGCGCTGGAGGTCCTTGACGTTGTGGCTGACTTTCTTGATATCATCCGAGAACAGGGCGCGCAGCAGCGCGTTCCAGTCGCCCTCGTAGCGGCTGAAGCAGAACTCGGCAGAGACGGCGGTCGATTCGCCTGCAACGAAGTCGACGATCACGCCGGAAAGGTCCGGCAGCGCCAGCAGCGTCACGTGCTCCGCCTTGCGGAAGAGCGAGAGATATTCCTTGGCCTTTTCCACCGTGGTCACGGCCTCGGCGGTCACGGTGAGGTCGACCGGCTCCTCGGCGGCGGGGATGTCGGCGGGCGGCTTGAGACCGTATTTGTCAATGAGCTTGGTAAATTCCAGCTTCATAAAGAGCGGATAGAGCGCGTCTGACGGCGCCTTGCGCAGATTGTCCTGCGGAGAAAATTCGAGTGGTGCATCCGTCACGATGGTCGCGAGGTGGAAGCTCTGGCGTGCGCTCTCCTCGCCCTCGGTGAGCTTTTTGATGACGTTCGGCTTGGCCTCGATATCGGGGAGCAGCCGGTAAATTTCGTCGATGCTCTGGTATTTCTGGATGAGCGCCATCGCCGTCTTTTCGCCAACGCCCGGCACGCCGGGGATATTGTCGCTCGCGTCGCCCATCAGGGCTTTGAGGTCGACAATGTGGATGGGCGCAAAGCCGTAGACCTCACGAAAGCTCTCGGGCGTCATGTCCTTCGTCGTGGTCTGGCCCATGCGCGTGGAAATGAGCTTGACGGTCGTGTGCTCGGTCACGAGCTGCAAAGAATCCTTGTCTCCCGTGGCGACGACACAGTCCCAGCCTGCGCTTTCGCACTTGCGCGAGATCGTGCCGATCAGATCGTCGGCTTCAAAGCCCGCGAGCTCGTAGCGGGGGATGTTCATCGCGTCGAGCACGTCCTTGAGCACCGGCATCTGCATGGCGAGCTCTTCGGGCATGGCGTGGCGCGTGGCCTTGTAGCCCTCGTACTCGAGGTGGCGGAACGTCGGCTCGCGGCGGTCGAAGGCGACGCACAGCGCCTCGGGCTTTTCCTCGTCGAGTAAGCGGCCGAGCATCGTCAGAAAGCCGAAGATCGCGTGGGTGAAAAACCCGTCGCGCGTGGTGAGCGGACGGACACCGTAATAGGCGCGGTTGATGATGGAGTTGCCGTCTAAAACCATCAGCTTCACGGCATGCACCTCCCAAAATGCAAATTTTTACTAAATATAGTATAGCGCAAAGCAAACAAAAACACAACAGAAACCGGCGGAACTCTCGGCGCGGAGTGAGAAAGTGTGGTAAAAATAAACAGAACACTTGCAATTTCTTGTCGGGATGTTTATAATATTGACTGAAAATCTGTTTTGCTTCCTAATTTTTTGTTAGGAAGCGGGCGGAAAAACAAAAAAGAAAGGGAGAAAATCATGGAAAAGCTATTTAAGCTGAAGGCCAACGGTACTACGGTACGCACCGAGATCCTTGCCGGTCTTACCACGTTTATGACCATGGCCTACATCATCGCGCTCAACCCGAACCTGCTGACCAACTTTGCAGTGGGTACGCCGCTGTGGAACGGTGTGTTCCTTGCCACCTGCATCGCCTCGGCGATCGGCACGATTTGCATGGCGTTTTTCGCCAACAAGCCGTTCGTCATGGCGCCCGGCATGGGACTCAACAGCTTCTTCGCGGTGGTCGTCGCCAACATCGCGGTCATCAACGAGTGCGAGTATGAGTCCGCGTTCCAGGCGGCGCTCGTCATCATCCTTGTCGAGGGTATCGTGTTCCTCATCCTCACGCTCTTAAAGGTGCGTGAGAAGATCGTGGAGGCCATTCCTCTCGGCGTGCGCTACGGCATCGCTCCCGCCATCGGCCTGATGCTGATGAACGTGGGCCTTGGCTCCAACGTCGGTATCTACTCTGAAAACGGCGGCCCGTTCTACATGATGCGTGACTTCTTCGGCGCGCTGACGCCCAGCATCATCAAGGGCAACATGGGCTCGGGCTACGATGCGATGGTCCTGACCGTCGCGACCGCGTTCCTCGGCGTTTTCGTCATGGTCGTCCTCGCCAAGAAGGGCGTGAAGGCGGCAGTGCTGCTCGGCATGCTGTTCTCGTCCGTCATCTACTGGGCGGGCAGCGCCATCTTCCTGCATGTCAATCCGTTTGCGAGCCTCGCGACTGCGAGCTTTGTCCCGCCTTTCGCCGACATGGTCTCCACCACGCTTTTCAAGTTTGACTTTGCGGGCTTTGTGAACATCGGCTGGTTCACCGCCATCACGCTCGTCATCACCTTCTGCATGATCGATATGTTCGATACCATCGGCACGCTCGTCGGTACGGCCTCCCGCGCCGGCATGGTCGATCAGGACGGCAACATGCCCCAGATGAAGGAAGCCCTGCTGTCCGATGCCATCGGTACGGTCGCGGGCGCCTGCACCGGTACCTCCACCGTCACCACGTTCATCGAGTCCGCCTCCGGCGTGGAAGCGGGCGGCCGCACGGGCCTGACCGCGCTCACCGCGGGCATCCTGTTCCTCGCCTGCATGTTCCTCGCCCCCATCGCCGCCGTCATCCCCGGCGCTGCGACCTCCGCCGCGCTGATCTATGTCGGCGTTCTGATGCTCCAGGGCCTCAAGAATGTGGACTTCAGCGACATGGACCAAATGCTGCCGGTGTCCATCATGCTCATCGGTATGCCGATCTCCGGCTCCATCGGCCACGCCATCGGCCTGGGCCTCATCTCCTACACCTTTGTCAAGGTGCTCTCCGGCAAGGCTAAGGATGTCAGCGTTCTGACCTACGTGATCTCCGCTCTGTTCCTTGTCAAGTTCTTCGCCGTCGTGTAAGTGTGTGAAAAAACCTTAAAAAGAGCGTCCCGAACGGGACGCTCTTTTTTTCTGCGCCGCGGTATGATATCATGACGAAGATACATAGGGTAATAGGAGCGCACGGCGAAAAGACCTTGAAAAATCAAGGATTGCAACTGCCGGTTGACAAATTTGACAGTGCGCTTTCTTTCCCGCAACCGCGAAATAGGCTATGATAACGCCATCCAGAAGGCGCGGGACCGCGCCTTAGAATTCAGGAGGAAGACGATATGATCTTAGCGGATAAAATCATCACGCTGCGCAAAAAGGCGGGCTGGTCGCAGGAGGAGCTGGCAAGTCAGCTCGGGGTGACGCGCCAGTCGGTATCCAAGTGGGAGGGCGCGCAGTCCGTGCCCGACCTTGACAAGGTGGTGCAGATGAGCCGGCTGTTTGGCGTGAGCACCGACTATTTATTGAAGGACGAACTCGAAGAAGAGGAGTTCGTCGAATCCGAGGCGGACGAAACGCCGCTGCGGAGAGTGACGATGGAGCAGGCGGCGCGATACCTTGCGCTGCGCAAGGCCTGCGCGCCGAAGATCGCACTGGCGGTGGCGATGTGCATCGTCTCGCCGGTCGTGATCATTTTTCTCTCCGCCATGGCGGACGCGGGCCTGGGCGGTATTTCGGAGGATCTGGCCGCAGGTCTCGGCGTGAGCGTCATTTTGGTGCTGGTCGCCATTGCGGTGGGGATGTTCCTCTCGTGCGGGGCGAAGACGAAGGAATTCGACTTTCTTGAAAAAGAGCCGTTTGAGACCGAGTACGGCGTGAGCGGCATGGTGCGCGAGCGGCGCAAGGCCTATGAGCCGACCGCCTCGCGCTGTACGATCCTCGGCGTGGTGCTGTGCATCCTTGCTGTCGTGCCGCTGATGCTCGGGGTCGGTCTCGCGTCGTCCGATGTCGCCGCGCTGCTCGTGCGCGTTGCTCCGGCGGATGTTTACGCCGCGGCGGCGGTGGATGCGCTGCTGCTTCTGGTCGCCTGCGGCGTGGGCGTGCTCGTCTGGAGCGGAACGTACACCGGCGCGATGGACCAGCTGCTCGAGGAGGGCGACTACACGCGCAAAAAGAAGGCGCGCAGCGGCGTAATGAGCACGGTGTCGCTCATCTACTGGCTGAGCGTGACGGCGATCTTCCTGTTCTACACCTTCGGACCCAAGGGGAACGGCCAGCCGCAGTATAGCTGGTTTATCTGGGCCGTTGGCGGCGTACTGTATGCGGCGGTGATGGGTATTGTGTCGCTCGTGCTGTATCACAAAGATAAAATGTAAAGCAGACTTGACAAATCGGAGCAGTAGTGCTATCCTGCGAGTAAAGCAAATTTGACATTTTTAAATTTTCTCTTGACAGCTTAGAATTAAATGATATGATTTTGATATCACAAAGATATTCGAAACGACTGCAAGAAGAAAAGAGGGAGAACCTTATGCTCTATATTGAACACCTGACCAAGACCTTCGGCGAAAAGAAAGCCGTGGATGATCTGTCGCTCCACATCGCGCCAGGGGAGATCTACGGCTTCATCGGCCACAACGGCGCAGGCAAGACCACGACGCTCAAGTCGGTCGTCGGCATCCAGCAGTTCGATTCCGGCAGGATCACGATCGGCGGGCACTCCATTCAGGACGATCCCATCGCCTGCAAGAAGATGCTCGCCTACATCCCGGATAACCCCGACCTCTACGAGTTTATGACGGGCATCCAGTACCTCAATTTTATCGCCGACATCTTCGGTGTGGAGGAAAGCGCGCGGCAGGAGCGCATCCGCAAGTATGCAGACCTCTTCGAGCTGACGACCGACCTGGCCCAGCCCGTCGCGGCCTATTCCCACGGCATGAAGCAGAAGCTTGCCATCATTTCGGCGTGGCTGCACGAGCCGAAGCTCATTTTGATGGATGAGCCGTTCGTCGGCCTCGACCCGAAGGCTTCACATATCTTAAAGGGCATGATGCGCGAGGTGTGCGACGCGGGCGGCGCGATCTTCTTCTCGACCCATGTGCTCGAGGTGGCCGAAAAACTCTGCGACAAGGTCGCCATCATCAAGGGCGGCAAGCTCATCCGCTCCGGCACGATGGAGGAGGTCAAGGGCGACGACTCGCTCGAGGAGGTCTTCCTTGAGCTGGAGGGCGAATCATGCTGAAAACGCTCGTCAAGAAGCAGCTGATGGAAATTTTCCGCAGCTACTTTTATAATGCCAAAACCAATAAAAAACGTTCGACGGCGGGGATTATCGCTTATATCCTGCTCTTTGCCGCGTTGATGATCGGCCTGATCGGCGGGATGTTCACGGGGCTTTCCGTTTCGCTCTGTGCGCCGCTTACGCAGGCGGGGATGGGCTGGCTCTATTTTGCACTCATGTCGCTGCTCGCCATCTTTCTCGGCGCGTTCGGCAGCGTGTTCAACACGTATTCGGGCCTGTACTTCGCTAAGGACAACGACCTGCTGCTGTCTCTACCCATCCCGGTGCGGACGCTGATGGCCTCGCGGCTGCTGACGGTCTATCTCATGGGCCTCATGTACTCCGCGGTCGTCATCCTGCCCGCGGTCATCGTCTACTGGGTCACGGTCTCGACGGCGCCGATGGCGCTCCTCGGCGGCGTGCTGCTGACGGCACTCATCTCAATCTTCGTGCTCACGCTCTCGTGCGCGCTGGGCTGGGTCGTGGCGAAGGTGAGCCGTAAGCTCAAGCACAAGAGCTTCATCACGGTCATCGTCTCGCTCGCGGGGCTTGCTATCTACTATTTCTTCGTCTTCAAGGCGCAGACGGCCATCGAGCAGCTCATCGCCAACGCCGCGGTCTACGGTGAGAAGATCAAGGGTGCGGCGCACCCGCTCTACGTCTTTGGCCTGACCGGTACGGGCGATGTGACAGCGATGCTGCTGAGCGCGGCGGTCATCCTCGCGCTGTTTGCGCTGACGTGGACGCTGCTCTCGCGCAGCTTTTTGCAGATCACGACTGCGTCGGGCGCATCGGGCAAGGCTGTGTACCGCGAAAAGGCCGTCAAGCGCCGGAGCATCGATGGGGCACTTTTCGGCAAGGAGCTCGCGCGCTTCACCGCGAGCCCGAACTACATGCTCAACAGCGGCCTCGGTATCCTGCTGCTGCCGATCTCAGGCATTCTGCTTTTGTGGAAGGGCGGAACGGTCGTGTCGCTGCTGAACGAGGTCTTCACCTCGCAGAGCGGCTGCGCGGAGGTGCTGCTCTGCACCGGCGTGTGCGCCATTGCGTCGATGAACGACATGGCGACGCCGTCGGTCTCGCTCGAGGGAAAGTCCCTCTGGCTCGCGCAATCGCTGCCCGTCAAGCCCTGGCAGGTGCTTCGCGCAAAGCTCAAGGTGCAGCTTGCGCTCACGGCCCTTCCAGCACTCGTGCCGCTTGCCTGCATGGCGTTTATCCTGCCTGTGACGGCGGCGCTGCCGCTCGTTTTTGTCGAGGCACTCGCGTACATCGCGTTTTCCGCGTGCCTGGGGCTGACGCTCGGCGTCGCGCGGGCAAACCTGACGTGGACGAGCGAGCTCATGCCCATCAAGCAAAGTCTGGCCGTGACGATCGCGCTGTTCGGCGGCTGGCTCTACGCCATCGTGTTCGCGGGGCTCTACCTCTGGCAGGGGTGGAAGCTCGGTGCGGCTGCGTATCTTGCCATCGCGGCGGCGGTGACGCTCGCGGTGACAGCGCTGCTTCTTCGCTGGCTCAAAACGAAGGGCGCACAGCGCTTTGCGATGCTGTAAAGGAAAATAAAATGAGAGAGTGCGGCGGTCGAAGGACCGCCGCACTTCTTTTATATAGGCAGGGGCAAAATTTACACAGTTCGTTCTTGCGGAAAGCGGCGGACCATGCTGTTATGTGACTACACTCACAAGTAAACTTTGAGGAGCGTGATCGATATGCTGCTGCGCGGCAAGCAGGCGAGCGGACTTTTGACGCAGCAGAAGATGCTGCGCGCCGCCGTAAAGCTGTTTTTGGAAAAGAGGTATGAGGGCACGACGACCGCGGAGACCGCCCGCGCCGCGGGCATGCCGCCAAGCTCGTTTTTCCGGGCCTTTTCCAGTAAGGAGGCGCTGCTGCTCGAGTTTGAAAGCGGATGTTCAGCGGGCAGTTCGCGCTGGCCGAGCAGCACAGCGCGGCATGTGCTCTGCGCGGTGGAGACGGCTATCCAGCTCCACATCGCCGAGCTGACCGAGCCACTGCACAAGCTGTACGTGACGGCCTACGCGCTGCCGTCGACCTCGGCATACCTGTATCGCAGCACGGCGAAGCGGCTGGAGGGCATCTTCGGGGACTATCTTCCGGACGCGGAGGCCAAGGACTTTTACGAGATGGAGAACGCCTCGACGGGCATGATGCGCTCGTTCGTGGCCGTGCCGTGCGACATGTACTTTACCGTGGAGCGCAAGATCGCGCGCTTTTTGGAGTGCGCGCTTAAGCTCTACAATGTGCCGCCAGAGCGGCGGCGGGGGTCAGCGCGGCCGTTTTGCAGCTCGACCTGCACACCATGGCGGCGGGCATCATCCGAACGACCGTCCAGCAGGCGGAAAAGGGCTTTGAAGCCCTGACAGAACGGTAAATTTCGGCAAGGGGATATCCCCTTGGTGCATCCGATGGATGCACCAATCGCTTTGATGGAGAATGATATGAAAAAACGTATTTTCATCTTTTTGACGGCCCTGTGCCTGTGCCTGACGCTGTTGCCGACGGCGGCGCGGGCGGAGAACAATTGGGAGAGTTGGACGATATTTGATGGCACCAATTTGAACCTGTCGGACGGTAGTTACTATTTAGGCGGCAATGTTACTATTAGCGGCGAAATTACGATCAGCGGAGCCGTCACATTTGATTTGAATGGGTATACCTTGACCTGTAATGCTACAGACGAGGATATGTTTTGTGTGTACGATGGTAAAACACTAACGATAAAGGACAGCGGCACTGACGGCACCATTGATGGTCAAAATAAGAACTGCGGTTTTTCTGTGTCTAGCGGCACACTGATCTTGGAGAGCAGTATCATTGCGAATTGCAGAGATGACGATGGTGATGGCGGTGCTGTGGATATTGGAAAGGACTGCGTATTCACGATGAGAGGTGGTGCGATCAGCAATTGCAATGCACAACACGAAGGCGGTGCTATATAGGAAAAGAGGACGGCTAAGGCCGTCCTCTTTTTTCAGCTCTCCATGTGCTTGCCGAGAAAGCCTGCGATGGCCTGCGCGAGCTTGTACTCCGTCTCGCCTGCGGCCGACTCGCCCTCGGTGCCGATGAAGACCACGAGCCCGAGTGCGTCGCCCTCGGAGATGATGGGCGCGGCGATGGTCGCGCAGTAGCGGTCGAGCGACTCGGTGACGAACACGCTGCGCTCGCTCGGCACGGCGCGGTAGATACCGCGGTCCTCCATGATCTGCTCGAGCTGCGGGCTGATGCGCTTGCCGATGAGGTCGCGGCGCGCGCTGCCTGCCGCGGCGATGACGCTGTCGCGGTCGGTCACGGCCACGCTCGTGCCGGTCGACTTGCTCAGCGTGTCGCACAGCTGCGCGGCAAACTCATCTACGCCGCCCATGAGCGAATACTTCTTAAAAATGACCTCCCCGTCCTTGCTCGTGTAGATCTCCAACGGGTCGCCGTTACTGATAACATGGACACGGAAAACCTTGTCCTCGCGGCCTTTTGAGGACTGGATCAGCGTGTTTTCGATATTTTCCGTGCCCGACTTAAAATTTGCGGCGTCCTCCGTTTCCGCGGGGAGGGTTCCGCAGCGCAGCAGCGTGTCGATGTCGGCTTTGAGCTTAATTTCAAGATGATCTTCATAGACGAGAATTTTGTCGATCAGCAGCTCTAAGTCGTTCCGCTCCAGCTTATCCTTTTCCAGAATGTCGCGGAACACGTCGATGGCGGTCTTGGCCACGCGGTTCACCTGAATGATGGTGTTGCGCTTGTCGCTCAGCAGGTCAATCTGGTGGTGGATGCCGTCGATCTTCTTCTGGAGGTCGGCCTCCATCTCGTCATACAGCGCCTCGATGGAGGCTTCCTGCTCCGGCTTTTTCATGATCTCCCGGATGCGCTGGCGCTTTGTGACCTTCAGCTCTTCGGTGAGGTCGGCCAGCACCGCCGCCAGATTGTCGGCGGACTGCTCCGTTTCCGCCACCTGCTCGGTTTCCCGCTTCAGCTCCTCGTTGAGCTGCTCGAGCATGGCGGCAGAGCTGTCCGCCAGCTTGCGCACATAGCTTTTCAGCAGCTCGTCCAGCTTATCAACGCGGATATGGTGGCTGGTACAGCCCTTGAGGCCGCGCCGGTGATAGGTGCCGCAGGTGTAGGCGGGGGCGAGGTCAGAGCGGCTCATTGCGAACAGCGGACTGCCGCAGTCGCCGCACTGCAAAAAGCCGGAGTACACATTGTCGTTGATCTTCACGCCGCGATAGTTGCTGCGGCTGCGCTTTTCCCGCAGGGCGCGGGTGATGGCGAAGGTGCGGTAGTCGATGATGGCCTGATGGTGGTTCTCGATGACGATGTGCTCGTCGTCGTTGCGCTTGATGTCCTTGCCGTTGATCTTGGCGCGGGTGTACTTGCCCTGACGGAGCGTGCCGATATAGAAATCGTTGTCCAGAATACCCTGCACCGTGGCGATGGCCCACGCGTTCTTGGCCTCGCGCTTGGTCTTCTTGCCCGCCGCCTCCTTGCGCATCCGCTCGGACATGCGCGGCGTGGGAACGCCCTGATCGGTGAGGTAGTTGGCGATTTTCTTGTAGCCCCAACCGGCGTTGCTGTAGAGATCGAAAATCCTGCGGGCGGTCTCGGCCTCGGTGGGGATGATCTCAAACTGCTTGTCCTCGGTCACGAGATAGCCATAGGGCGCGGCGCAGATCCACTCGCCGTCGTTCTGCCGCCGCTTCACAACGCTGCGCACCTTGCGGGAGGTGTCCGTGACGGGCATTTCGTTCACGAGGAACTGGAACTGGATTTTCAGCCAGTCGTCGTCATTGGGGAAGTCCACGCCGTCCCCGATGGAGACGATCCGGACGCCCGCGTCGCGCAGGTCTTCCAGCTCCACAAGCCCGCGCGAGTTGCGGCGGGAGAAGCGGGAAAAGTCCTTGATGATGAGGATGTCGTATTTGTGCCGCATCAAGCCCCGTCGCATCTCCTGATAGCCCTCGCGCTGCTCGAACGTGTAGCCGGAGCGGTCGCGGTCTTCAAAAAACGTCAGCGTGCTGCCGGGGAAGTGGGTCTTTACATAGTCCTCGATGATGGCCTTCTGGTTCTCGATGGAGATGTTCTTCTGATCCTGCTCATCATCTACGGAAATGCGGGCATAGCCCGCGATATCAAATGTTTCGGTCATGTCGGCTCACCGCCCTTTAAGTATTTTGCCATCTCCCGGTCGAAGTCGGAGATGTATTCAGCGTCCTGCTTCTTGCGGAACTCGTCGTAAATTGCGCCGACCTTTTTGGCCGCCGCTTCCCAGGAGATATGCCCCTTGCTGTCCAGCACCTTGCGGCGGTTGTTGGTTAGAAATCGCTCGGTTTCGTTCAGCCAGTCCTGCATACTCATGAGCTGCTCGTCCTCCGCCATCAGCTCGGCGTAGTCGATGAACATGCTTACCAGCCGGTTCAGGCGGGACAGATCCTTTTCGTTCAGATAGTTCTTCGCCACCAGCGTGTCGCTTTTGAGAATCTTTCCATCCGGCGCGCCCTTCCATGTGGTAAGCCCCATCGTGGGACTGTCCAGTGTCGCCCGCTCGGAAATCAGCTCCGCGGCAGTCTTGCCGGTAACGGCGTAATGCAGCTTGTTCTGCACGAAGGCGTAGAAGGCCTTCTTTACTGTGTTATCACTTGCAATAGACTTTGCGCTTATCTTATTGAATAACATTGTACCACATGGATTGAGCGTGTGCAACCGGAAAATGATCTGACAAGGAAAACCACTCCACTTTTTCGCGCGTGTCAGGCATTGCGTTTTTTGCCCATATGTAGTATAATCAAGCAATAAAAATGGTGTAATCCCAACGTTTTTCGGGTGGGAGACGGCAATATACATGGATCAATGAACTTGCGCATTTCTGTATGCCGCAGCGGCAAAAAGGAATGGCGCAGATTTGTCGCACTTTTAAACGCAGCGAATACGCCCGACCGAAGCACATTTTGACATCCGGTGGACGAAAACATAGGAGAAGAACATGGATAAACGACTTTTGCTGGCCAGCCCTCATATGTCGGACGAGGGCTATGAACTGGAGTACATCCACGACGCATTTCAGAAAAACTGGATCGCGCCGCTGGGTGAGAATGTCAACGAGTTTGAAAAATCGATGGGCGCTTACATGGGTAAGGGCTATCCCGTCGCCCTCTCTGCCGGTACGGCGGCGCTGCACCTTGCCATGATCCTCGCGGGCGTGAAGGCGGTGGACACGGTCTTTTGCCAGAGCCTGACCTTCTCCGCCTCCGCCAATCCCGTGGCCTACTGCGGCGCGAAGCCGGTGTTCATCGACTCCGAGCGGGAGACGTGGAACATGGATCCTGCCGCTCTGCGCCGTGCCTTTGCGCTGCACGGCACGCCCAAGGCGGTGGTCGTCGTTCACCTGTACGGCAATCCGGCCAAGCTGGATGAGATCATTGCCATCTGCCGTGAGTACAACGTTTCTTTGATCGAGGATGCCGCCGAGGCGCTGGGTTCCACATACAATGGGCAGAAGTGCGGCACCTTTGGTGACTTCGGCGCTCTTTCCTTCAATGGCAATAAGATCATCACCACCTCTGGCGGCGGGATGCTGCTGTGCCGGACGGAGGATGAGGCGAAGCACGCATTGAAGCTCTCCACGCAGGCGCGCGAGAACGCGCCGTGGTACCAGCACGAGGAAATCGGCTACAACTACCGCATGAGCAACATCTGCGCGGGCATTGGGCGCGGGCAGATGAAGGTGCTGCCGCTGCGCGTGGAGCAGAAGCAGGCAATCTTCGCCCGCTACTCTGAAAACCTGAAAGGCCTGCCGCTGACCATGCAGCCAGAGCTCCCCTGTGCGAAATCGAACCGCTGGCTTTCCGTTGCCCTGCTGGACAAGGGATGCAATGTGACGCCCGGTGAAATGCTGGCAAAGCTGAACGAGGCTGGCATCGAGGGGCGCTACCTCTGGAAGCCCATGCATTTACAGCCGGTTTTCGCAAACTGCCCCTTTGTCAGCGTCAGCGATACGCCGGTGGGCGACGACCTCTTTGCGCGCGGCGTTTGCCTGCCCAGCGATACGAAGATGAGCATGGACGATGTGGACCGCGTGTGCGAGGCCATTCGGGGGATGTTCTGATGCGGCACAAGGCCGGGTTTTATGAAAAATACATCAAGCGCCTGCTGGACATTGTGCTGTCCGGGTGTGCGCTGATCGTTCTGTCGCCGCTGTTGCTGGTGACGGCGATTCTTGTGCGCGTGAAGCTGGGAAGCCCCGTGATCTTCTGTCAGGAGCGTCCGGGAAAGGATGAGAAGATCTTCAGGCTCCACAAGTTCCGCAGCATGAGTGACGCGCGGGACGAAACCGGCGCGCTGCTGCCGGACAAGGAACGTCTAACAGGCTTTGGAAAGAAGCTGCGCTCTCTGAGCATCGACGAACTGCCGGAGCTGTGGGACATCTTTCGCGGAAAGATGAGCATTGTGGGACCAAGACCGCTGCTGGTCGAATATTTACCTTATTACTCAGAAGATGAGCGCCATCGGCACGATGTACGTCCTGGATTAACTGGTCTTGCTCAGATAAACGGAAGAAACACGCTGACATGGGAACAGAAGTTCGCATATGATTTGGAGTATGTGCAGCATATAAGTTTTTGCGAGGATATTAAAATCTTGTTTAGCACCGTTGGTAAGGTGCTGAACAGGTCGGGTGTGCAGGTCAACACCCAAAGTGGAGAAGGAAACCTTGCAAAGATCAGAAGCTGTGTTTGCGAAAAAGCGGAGTGATTATTATGCGTATTTTGATTTTGAGCTGTGGAACGAGAAACAAGATCGTTCAATATTTTAAAGATGCTGTTGGCGCTCAGGGGAAAGTAATCGCAACGGATTGCAGCCCGTATGCACCTGCGCTTTATGATGCAGATTCTTTCTATATCGTCCCTCGAATGACCGAACCCGGTTATATTGATGAGATCATAACGATTTGCAAAAATGAACGTATCGATGGCGTTTTGTCATTGATTGACCCGGAACTGTCGCTTCTGGCGCAGCACAAGAAGGATTTTGAAGCCGTTGGTACGACGGTCATTGGTTCGTCCTATGAGCTGTGCGAGATGGCACTGGACAAATGGGCGATGTATAACTGGCTGACGGAGCACGGCTACCGCTGCGCGAAAACCTATGTGCAGTTTTCGGCATTTCAACAGGCGCTGGCTGATGGTGAGGTGACGTTCCCGGTTTTTGTGAAGCCGCGCTTTGGCAGTGCAAGTCTGCATATCTCCAAGGCGGAGGATATGGAAACGGCAGCATTCCTCTTTCAGCACCAGCCGGACATGATCATTCAGGAGTTCCTGAACGGGCAGGAAATCGGCGCGGATGTTTACACGGATATGCTTTCCGGCCATGTCGTTGCCGCCTTTACGAAGAACAAATTGGTGATGCGGGCCGGAGAGACGGATAAGGCGATCTCCTTTAAGGATGAAACGCTGTTTGCGCTGATTTCACGTTTTGTTGAAGAGAGCGGGTATCGTGCGCAGATCGATATGGATATCTTCAAAATCGGGGATGTGTATTATATTTCCGAGGTCAATCCGCGCTTTGGAGGCGGTTATCCGCACGCCTATGAATGCGGTGTAAAAACGCCGCAGATGATCGTGAATAACCTGAACGGGCAGCAAAATGTCCCCTCCGTGGGGGAATATAGAAGCGATGTTGTTATGATGAAGTACAACAGCGTGGTTATCACGAAGGTAGACAAGGTGTAGGTAATTCTAACGGCGGATCGTAAACGAAGTCACAGGCTTTGTATAACATTTAGCGGAGGATTGGAGTATGTTGACACTAAAAAGGGACTGCCTGTTTCCATACAGAGTGTACCCCGATGAAATCTCAGAGGAAATGAGCATATTTCAGTCTTCCGAGATGCAGCGTTGTTTTTTTACCAATTCCTTGGCGTATTCGTTGCCCAAACGCATGTGGCCATGCACAATATCGGTTTTGAATGATGATGTCCCGGTGTTGATTTTTCCGCTTTTAACAAACGGCTCAACAGCAGAACTGGCCGGACACGCAAATGGGATGTGCGAATTAAGCCCCATATATTTTAAAAACTCAGAGGAAAACCTGAGAGAATATCTTCGTTTCTTCCTTGATGCATCCGATTACGGCGAATACACGCTTACCAAACTGCGTGGATCATCACCGCTTTGCCGCATTCTAAATGATGGAATCGTGGGGTATGAGATTTCAGCTGCGAGCGTTGACAATGTGTTGATCGATTTCTCACAAGGATATGATGCGTGGTTTCAGTCCTTGAGCAAGAGTACTCGGCAGAACATAAGGACAGCATATAACAGGCTTGAAAAAGATGGAAAAAACCTTCGCGTTGAAGTCAGCGGTGGAGAGCAGCTTTCTCATGCAATGATGGGTAAACTGCTAGACATATACATCAAAAGGCACAATGAGCGGTATCATGTCAAAACATCAGCGATGAAGTCTATATATCTGCGATATTTGGACTTTTCAACGAGAGCGCTCATAAAAAGTCCGAGTGCGTTTCATATATATATATATATATCAGATGAGATTGCCGGTTTTTGCAGCGGTTATATAGACGGGGACTCCTTTGTAGTTCCAAGACTTTCTATAGACAACGACTTCTCAAGATATAGCCCAGGTTATCTGCTGCTCGCTGAGGCGATCAAGAGGTTTTCCGTAAGCGGCAGCGGCGTTCACATTGTTGACTTATCTGAGGGCGCTGAAAAGTACAAGTTGGATTTGGGCGGGACAATTTACAAAAAGTTTAGCTATACGATTAGACGGAGCAAAAACGGATAGCTCCCGCTTCGGAATAGGATTACAGGTGCTATGCAAATTCTGATTTTAGCCAATCACAGCGGCGGGCTTTACGATTTCCGCAAGGACTTGATCTCAGAGCTGAAAAAGTATGCCAGTGTCACAGTTGCTGTTCCGCACAATGACCGTTGGAACGAGCTACTGCATTTGGCTGACTGCGTGATTGAACTTCCCATCGACCGGCGGGGCATGAATCCGCTTCATGACAGCAAGCTCTTTCACCAATACCGGGCGATTCTGAAAGAAATCAAGCCCGACCTTGTTCTGACCTACACCATCAAACCCAACATCTATGGCGGACTTGCCTGCCGGATGGCGCACATTCCCTATGCCGTGAACATCACGGGACTTGGCAGCGCCATCGAAAACGGCGGCTGGCTCAAGAAGTTTGTGCTGGCGCTCTACAAACCGGCGTTGAAGGGCGCGAGGGTCGTTTTTTTTGAGAATGCCGGGAATCGGGACACCCTCGCTGCCACCGGCGTTGTGCCGCAGGGACGCGACGTGGTGCTGAGCGGTGCAGGCGTCAATTTAGAAGATTATCCTTATCAGTCCTACCCACAGGAGGGGGCGGTGCGCTTCCTCTTTGTAGGCCGCGTCATGCGCGAAAAGGGTGTGGACGAGCTGTTTGCCGCCGCAAAGCGGATGAAGCAGGAATATGGCGACGGCGTGGAGGTCCACATCGTCGGCTCGTTTGAAGAGGGATATAAGCCCCTCATGGATGAACTGGAAAAGGCCGGTGTGGTCAAGTACCACGGCTATCAGTCGGATATGAAGCGCTTTTACGCCATGGCAAGCTGTGTGGTGCTGCCGTCGTATCACGAGGGTATGTCCAATGTGCTGCTGGAGGCTGCCGCCTCCGGGAGACCGCTGATCACCAGCGATATTTCCGGCTGCCGCGAGGCGGTGGAGGACGGCGTCAGTGGATATCTGTGTCCAGCGAAGGATGCGAACGCGCTGTATGAGGCTATGCGGCGGGTCATGGAGCTGTCTGTGGAGCAACGCTCCGAAATGGGCTGCCGAGGCCGGGAGCGCATGGAGCAGCAGTTCAGCAAAACCGCTGTTGTGACGGAAACCATCAAACACTTGGAGATTTGACATGCGCGATTTAGTCATCCTTATGCTCATAACGATTGCCTTAGCATGGTGCGCCGATCATGTGGTGTTTGGACCGGTAAAGCATAATCGGCGCCAGCGGCTGATCGTCTGCACTGTGGTAATCATCATCCTGCTCGCCGGTTTTGCCGGGCTGAGGACACGTTGCAATGACACTGTTACATATCGGTATTCCTATAAGCTTCTAACGGAAAAATTATGGGAAGTATCCGACAAGAGCGTCGGTTCTAACCCGCTGTTCAACTGGGTGAACTATCGCCTGAAGATGCACGGCGTATCTACGCAGAATTTTCTGATGTTCTGGGCTTTCCTGACAGTCGGTTGTTATCTCATTTTTGTACACAAGAAGTCTGTAAATTTCCCACTGTCGGTTTTTCTGCTGTTCACCACCGGCTGCTATACCTTTGCTTTTGCAGGTATCAAACAGGCGGCGGCGGTCGGGATATCGGTCATTGCGACGATGTTTGCACTTAAAAAGAAGTGGCTTTTATTTGCTGTTGGGATACTGATCGCAACGCTGATCCATCCCTATTCCCTGATGTATTTGGCGGTGCCGTTCATGACATTTAAGCCGTGGACGAAAATAACCTATTGGATGCTGGCAGCCTTCATTGCAGCGGGCTTTCTGCTGCGCCCGCTGCTCGGCGCGGTGGTCAACATCACGACGCTGCTGGGTGAGGAATACACGGTTTCCTCCTTCACGGGAGACGGTGTCAATATGTTCCGTGTGCTCGTCTGCAATGTGCCGATGGTTTTGTCGTTCCTCTACCGGAAAAAGCTGTTTGCAGACAGCTCCGAGGCGGAAAATCTCGCAATGAATTTGACCATGCTCAACGGCGCGATTATGTTTGACGGGCTGTTCGGAACGGCAAATTATTTTGGTCGCTTGGCAAATTATTTCTTGCTTTTCCAGTCGCTGTCACTTCCGTGGATGCTGAAGAAAATAGGTGACAGAGATGGAAAAGTGCTAACAGCATTGCTGGTGCTGGGCTATGCCGCGTATTTTTACTATGCAAACGCGATCAACCAGCCGTTTGACCACTACTTTGCGCGGTTAAGCTTGGCGGAATATTTCTCTCAGATTGGGGGATAGGCTATGAATCAGCTTCGCGTTTTACAAGTCGTTACCCACATGGAGCGTGGCGGTCTAGAGTCCATGCTCATGAATTACTACAGGCACGTAGACCGTGAGCGGATTCAGTTTGATTTTTTGGTGCACCGTCAGGAGCGGGCAGCATTTGACGATGAGATCGAATCCCTTGGTGGGAGAATCTATCGTCTGCCGCGCTTGGTGCCGTGGAGCAAAAGTTATTTATCTGCGCTGAATCACTTTTTTGATAAACACCCGGAATACAAAGTTGTTCATGTACATCAGGATTGCCTTAGTTCTGTGATTTTGAAAGCTGCCGCGCAGCATAATGTTCCGGTGAGAGTTGCCCACAGCCATAGTGCCAACCAAGACAAGAACCTGAAATATCCCATCAAGCTATGGTACAAGAGCTTCATTCCCCAATATGCTACTAACCTATTCGCCTGTGGGAAAGATTCAGGTGACTGGATGTTTGGCGGAGCACCGTTCCAAATTATTAATAACGCCATAGATGTTGAGGCTTATGCCTATAATCCAACCAAGCGTCAAGAAATGCGGCGGCAGCTTGGACTTGAAAATGAATTAACTATTGGGCACGTTGGTCGATTTAATCAGCCTAAAAACCACCCGTTCCTCCTTGATATCTTTGCCGTGTTGCTGAAAAAAGAGCCGAACGCAGTCCTTTTGCTGGTCGGTGGCGGAGAGAATATGCCGAAAATACAGGCTAAGGCGCAGGCGCTGGGCATTGTAGAGCATGTCCGTTTCCTCGGCATCCGCAGCGATGTCGCTGATCTGATGCAGGCAATGGATGTATTTGTTCTTCCGTCGCTGTATGAAGGCTTGCCGGTCACCATGGTCGAGGCGCAAGCGGCGGGGCTGCCGTGCATTATTTCCGACAAGGTTCCTCCCGAGTGCATTTTGACTGAGGGTTTGGTGGATGTCATGCCTTTGTCCGCAAGTCCGGAGACATGGGCGGTTCAGAAATATTATTATGCTTCTTAACCGCGAGATCCCCACTGAAGTGCTGATAAAGCGCGGGATGAAGGTTGGGGAGGACTTCAATCGCCAGCAGGGCTGTTTTCTTGACCCGACACATTGCTTTTTGATTACAATTGGCGATGATGTAACGATGAGTATCCGCGTGACGGTTATGGCACATGATGCCAGCACAAAGAAAAACCTTGGATACACCAAAATTGGGCAGGTACATATTGGCAACCACGTCTTTATTGGAGCCAATACAACGATTCTGCCCGGTGTTACCATCGGTGACTATGCTGTGATTGGTGCGGGCAGCATTGTTACGCACGACGTACCTGCAAAAACAGTTGTTGCCGGTATTCCAGCCAAGGAAATATGCGGTGTAGACGAATATGCCGCACGATTTCAATCTCAAATGAACGAAGCAAACACATTTGGTGATGAGTACCGTATGGGCTATGGCCTTGACGAAAGCAAGAAGAAGGAAATCCTTGCCGCAACAGACGGAAAGATTGCCTTCATCAAATAAGGAGCTCGAACGTAACAATGCCGAAAATAACTGTTTTTTCTCCGACCTATAACCGAGCTTATATCTTACCTAAGTGCTTTGAAAGCCTGAATCGTCAAAGCTGCAAGGATTTCGAGTGGTTGATCATCGACGATGGCTCGACAGATCATACCAAAGAGCTTGTCACAGAGTGGCAGGAACGCGAAAATGGGTATCCTATTCGCTATATCTATAAAGAGAATGGCGGCCTGCACACAGGATACAATACCGCTATCGCCAACATGGAAACGGAACTATCGGTTTGTATTGATTCTGACGACTCCATGCCAGAGGACGCAATAGAGCGTATTCTCGCTGAATGGCAAAAGGTAAAGGACAGTGGCGCGGCAGGGTTGGTTGGCTTGGATGTTGATCAGAACGGGAACCTGATCGGTAAAGAGTTGCCAGACAGCGAACTAATCAACGCGGCATCCCTGCTTTGTGTTCCGGGTATGGGAGATAAAAAATATGTTGTGCGCAATGACTTGTTGCGTACCGTGGCTCCGATGCCTGTGTTTGCTGGTGAGAAAAACTTTAATCCGCACTATTTAATCATGAAGCTGTCCAAACAGTATAGGTTTCATCCTGTCAACCAGTGCTTTTGCTTGGTGGAATATCAGCCTGACGGTATGACGGCGAATATCTGGAAGCAGTATGTCAATAGTCCCCGCAGTTTTGCTGAACTCCGGCGAGTAATCATGGATGTGCCGGGATTAACTTGGCAGTATCGGCTCAAGAATATCATCCACTACTGCTCCAGCAGCCAGATAGCGGGAAATCGGAACTATATCAAGGAATCCCCACGCAAGCTGCTGACGGTGCTCTGCACCCCGGCAGGCTGGATGCTGACGGGGTATATCAGGAGAAAGGCAAAATGAAACACACCATTCTCATCTTCTCCCAAGCGATGGAGCTTGGGGGCGTGGAGCGCAGCCTTCTGGGCTTGCTGGATTCCATCGACTATGACCGCTACGACGTTGACCTCTTTCTGATGCGGCACAGCGGCGAACTGATGCCGTATCTGAACCCCAAGGCAAAGCTCCTGCCGGAAATTCCGCAGTATGCCTCGCTGGCCGTGCCCATGGCGTCGCTCGTCAAGAGCGGACAACTGGGCGTGCTGCGCGGGCGGCTGAAAGGAAAGCTTGCGGCACGGCGCTTTGATAAGCAGCATCCCAGCGAGAAGCCGTCCGTCACCGCGCTGACCTACAGCCACAAGTATACGCTGAACTCTATGCCGCCGATCTCCGACAAGACCTACGATCTTGCCATCAGTTTCCTGACGCCGCACTACTTTGCGCGGGAGCGGGTGAGGGCGGAGAAATACGCGGCGTGGATCCACACGGACTACACGGCGCTGGCCTTTGACCGGGCAGCGGAGCTTGCCATGTGGAACAGATTTGATGCAATTTGCGGCGTGTCGGAGCAAGTGACTACTGCATTCGATACAGAGTTTCCTGAACTCTCGCATTTGACAGGAACAGTGGAGAATATTCTTCCCCAAAATCTGATCGAACGCCAATCCAATAATCCGCAGGGCGAAATGCAAAAAGAAAAACCGTTTAAGTTATTGTCTGTTGGTCGCTTTTCAGAACAGAAAAACTTCGACAATGTGCCGGATATCTGCCGCCGCTTGGTGGCAGACGGCCTTGACGTAACGTGGTATCTCATCGGCTATGGCGGCGATGAGCCGCTGATACGCCAGAAGATCGACGAGGCCGGGATGCAGGCGCGTGTCATTATCCTCGGCAAAAAGGACAACCCCTACCCCTATATGCGCGCCTGCGACCTGTACGTGCAGCCGTCGCGCTACGAGGGCAAGGCCGTCACCGTGCGGGAGGCGCAGCTGCTGGGCAAGCCGGTCGTTATCACCAACTACGCTACCTCTGGCAGTCAGCTGGAGGACGGGGCGGACGGTGTGATCGTCCCCATGGACAACGCAGGCTGCGCCGCCGGCATCGCCGCGCTGCTGCGCGACCCTGCCCGGATGCAGCAGCTGTCGGAGAACTGCGCAAAGAGAGATTATACAAACAGCGCGGAGGTCGAGAAGATCTACGCGCTGATGGAGGACTAAACCTATGATCCCCAAAATCATCCACTACTGCTGGTTTGGCCGCGGCGAAAAGCCGGAGCTTGCCAAAAAGTGCATTACCAGCTGGAAGAAGTTCTGCCCGGATTTTGAGATCCGCGAGTGGAACGAGGACAACTGCGACTATCTCGCCATGCCTTTCATGGCGGAGGCATATGCCGCGAAAAAGTATGCTTTCGTGTCCGACGTCATGCGCCTTGTCGTGCTGGAGCAGTACGGCGGCGTGTATTTCGACACCGACGTAGAGGTGCTGCGGGACATTTCGCCGCTGCTGGATGACGAGGGATTCATTGGATTTGAGAACGAGCAATTTGTCAACAGCGGACAGGTGATGGCAGCTGTTCCGCATCAGCCTGTCGTGCAGGCGATGATCGAGGAATATAAAAAGATGCACTTCACCAACGCAGACGGAAGCCTGAACGCTGTAGGCTGCCCGCATCTCAATACGGATGTGATGGAGCGCTTCGGTCTTGTGCGCAACGGGCAGGCGCAGCTGGTTGCCGGGATTCGCGTCTATCCGGCGGACTACTTCAACCCGCTGGACAGCGTGACGGGTAAGCTGACAAAAACGGAGAATACCTACTCGATCCACTGGTATTCCATGAGTTGGCTGCCGAAAAGAACGCAGATCAGGGCAAAAGTCGGACGAATATGGCGGAGGATTACGAAAAGGGTCAAGTCATGAAAATTTGTACGATCACCTGCCACGATGTCTATAACGTCGGAGCATCCTTACAGGCTTACGCCCTGCAAACCTATTTGAAGTCGCTGGGGCATGACGTGAAGATCATCGACTATAAACCGGATTACCTCTCGAAGCATTACCGACTGGATGTTGTCGGCAATCCCAAATATGATAAGCCATTTGTCCGCGAGGCGTATCTTTTGGCGAAGCTGCCGGGGCGGCTTCGCGTGTTGCCGAGAAAGAAGGCGTTTGACAGCTTCACAGCCAAGCACCTTGATTTGACCAGACGGTATGTCTCTAATGAAGAGCTAAAGGCCGATCCCCCCGAGGCGGATGCTTTTTTCGCTGGGAGCGACCAGATCTGGAATCCGCTGTTTCCCAACGGGAAAGACCCCACCTTCTATCTGGACTTCGTGCAGCAGGGAGTCCGCGCCTCCTACGCGGCTAGCTTTGCGGTGGACGAGTTCCCGCAGGAGTTGCGGGAGGCGACGGCGCAGTATCTCAGCCGCTTCGACCATATTGCTGTGCGTGAGACATCCGGCCTTTCTGTACTAAAGACGCTGGGGATCACAAACGCTGTAACCGTCCTTGATCCGGTATTCCTGCTTGACCGGGCACAGTGGGAGGCGATGGCTGAGAAGCCGGAGCGCTGCGAGAAACCATATCTGCTGGTATATGACTTTGATAATAGCCCTGCTGTCCGCAAGTTGGCGGAGAGAATTGCGGCGGAACGAGGCTTGCATATCTACTCGGTCTTCAAGCTTCCATACGCCGAACGCTGCTTCCCACTCTGTGGACCGGAGGCGTTTTTGAGCCTGATGCAGAACGCGGCTTTTGTGCTTTCCAACTCCTTCCACGCAACGGCATTTTCAGTGATATTCGAGAAGGAATTCGCCGTCGTGGAGCGCACGGAGAAAATCAACACGCGTATGCGCGATTTTACCGCCATGCTGGGGCTATCAGACCACATGGTAACAGCAGAGACGGAGATCCCGGATGGCACGGACTGGACAGCCGTGCGCCGCTGCCTGAAAAATGAGATCGACCACGCAAAGACGTATATAGACGAAGTGCTGAGGGATGGGGAGAAATGAGGAAAAGCATTTTATTTGTAATCAATTCTTTGGGGTGCGGGGGGGCGGAAAAAAGCCTGCTGTCACTTCTGTCGTTGCTTGACTATGACAAATATGACGTGACACTGCAAATGTTTCGCCGCGGAGGCATGTTTGAAGAGTTGTTGCCGCCTGAGGTTCACGTTCGAAAAGAATTGGACTATACGGCTTTTTGCAGTCAGAGTATGGCAAAACAGATGCTCTCCTTTGACCTTCGCCGCATTGCTGCCAGAGTGCGCACAAGCCTTTTCTTGCGCTCCAATGCGAAAAAGGGCAGCCCGCTGCATGACGCGCAAGCCTACTGGAAATATTCCGCTGCGGCGTATGACCCGCTGCCGGAACGGTATGATGTGGCGATTGCATGGGGTCAGGGAACGCCAACCCACTTTGTGGCGGAAAAGGTTCGGGCCCAGAAGAAGTTTGCGTGGGTCAATGTAAATTATGAAGCCGCGGGCCACCAAGCAGAGTTTGACGAGCCGTATTACAAAGAATATGACAGTATCGTTTGTGTGTCAGAAGAATTACGTTCGATTTTCGATAAAGTCTTTCCCCGGTACAGCAAAAAGGCGGTAACGATTCTGGATATCAATAATCCCAAGACAATTACGAGTATGGCGCAGCAACCGATCTCATTGCCAAGCGAAGATGGTTTGACGCTGGTCACAGTAGGCCGCCTTGTACCGCAGAAGGGCTATGATATTGCCGCAAAAGCCGCATGGCTGCTAAAAAAGCGCAACGTTAAATTCCACTGGTATGTAGTAGGCGGTGGGGATAGTGCGCCAATTGAAAAGGATATTGCGCAGTATGGGATCAGTGACTGTTTTACGCTGTTGGGCGCGAAGGCAAACCCCTATCCCTATATGAAAGCGGCAGATATCTATGTCCAGACCTCTAAATTTGAAGGTTATTGCCTGACCCTTGCGGAAGCCCGTATGCTGAATGTTCCTTGTGTGACTACGAACTTTGATGTGGTATACGCGCAGATGATCAACGGCGAAAACGGCCTTGTGGTCGAAATGAACGCGGAGGCCATCGCAGATGGGATCATCCGTCTGGCAACGGATCAAGAGCTGTATCAGCATATTAAAGGTTATCAGATTCAGGAAAAGAAGGGCAATGTGGAAGAAATTGAAAAGTTCTATGAGTTGGTGGGGGAGTAATATGGACAATACTGTCAAAAATTCCATTGCTGCGGAAATTGGTGCAGTGGTATAGATGATGAGTATGTCAAATGCGAAGAAGAGTGCATACAATGTTCTGACGAGCATTCTGGGACAAGTAATTACTATTGCTATGGGCATCGTAATACCGCGTCTCGTGCTTGTTAATTTAGGATCTGAAAATAATGGATTACTAAGTTCCGTAACTCAAGCTTTAGGGTATGCAAGTCTTCTGGAAGCGGGCGTAGGATTAGCCTCGTTACAGGCACTGTACAAGCCGATTGCGGAAAAAGATTACGCTTCAATTAATGCAATTATGTCCGCAACAAATCTGTACTATAAACGTACAGGTCTTGCCTATCTTTTGGTTGTTATTCTGCTGGCCATAATTTACCCAGTTGTTATAAGAACGACCATCCCGTATGGAGTAATTTTTTTGGTGGTTCTTATCAGCGGACTTCCCGGAGTGGTGAATTATTACTTTCAGGGGAAGTATAAAATTTTGTTGCAGGCTGAAGGCAAAACTTATATTGTAACAAATCTTACAACAGTTATTGGAATCCTCACAAGCTTGGGGAAAATCGCCCTCCTGTTATTAGGATTTGGGGTCATTGCCGTTCAAACGCTTTACTTGCTGGTCAGCCTTGTGCAGATGATATACATTTCCCGATATATAAGGCAAAACTATACGTGGTTAGACACATCAGTTCGACCGGCATACAACAAACTTTCACAGAAAAATTCCGTTCTTGCTCACCAACTGTCAGGACTCATTTTTAGTAATACCGACACTGTTGTCCTTTCTGTATTTTGTGGGTTAAGTGTAGTAAGCGTATATTCCATGTACGCAATGCTTTTTGGTTTGGTTGGCACACTTCTCTCGAATCTTGCTGGTAGTATTACATTTATCCTGGGCCAAGAACTGGAAATCGATCAAAAAAAGTATCAGAAATTACAGGACAGTTTTGAATTGGTTTATGTTTCGCTATCGTTTTCCCTGTTTTTTGTAGCCTATACATATATCATTCCCTTTTTACAAATCTATACAGATGGAATAAACGACATAAATTATATCGATCAGGTTTTACCTACCCTGTTTGCGATAATCGCACTTTTAGAGAATAGTAGATTGTCTTCTGCAAAAGCAATTCATGTGGCAGGTCATTTCAGGCAGACACAATGGCATGCTTGGGTTGAAATGATAATTAACATCGGAGTGTCTCTGTTAGGTGTGCTCATATGGGGAATCTATGGTGTTTTGATTGGTACGATTGCGGCACTGCTTTTCAGAGCAAATGCCATGATTATCTATGCCAATAAAAAAATCCTGCACCGCAGCCCGTGGAAGACCTATCGTCGCTGGCTGGTCAATCTGGCACTGTTCATCGCGGTAACGACGCTGTCGAAGCTGGTCTTTCCCCGCGTTGCGCTGGATACCTACCCCCGCATTATCTTGTGGGCTGCAATTACCTGCGTTATTGTGATACCGCTGTTTTTCGTGGTGGCTTCCATATTTGACAGAGAAACCTATCGCTATGCGAAAGAGCTGTTGTCTCCGCACCTGAAACGGGTGTGGAATAAACTCAAGGGATACTCCCAAACACAAGAATAGTCATGCTTCACTACATCTACACCCGTTCGTTCATCGGCATTATCACCTTTATGGCGCTGGCTCTTGCCGCTTGGGGTGCGCTGCCTGCCCGCGTGGGGGCGAGGCGCTGGCGGTGGGGAAATCTTGCGCTGATGCTCCTGATAACCGCCGCCATCCTCTACGCGACCTTATTCAGCCGCGCCGAGGGCGGCACCGGCCTGATCCTCACCCCCTTTGCCACGTTTACCGCCGCGCGGATACAGCCAGAGATTTACCGCGAGATGCTGATGAACGTCTTCCTCTTCTTCCCGCTGGGGCTGACGCTTTCCAACGCCCTGCCGCGAAAGTGGCATCGTTGGGGCAGAATCATCCTCACAACGCTCATCGGCTGTGCGCTCAGCGCGGGAATCGAGTACGCCCAGTACCGCTACGCGCTGGGACTTGCGGAGACGGACGATGTGATCTGCAACACCTTGGGCGCGTTTCTCGGCGCTGCGTCGCTGCTTGCCGCTCACGCCATCGAAAAACACAAAGAAAGGGCTTGACACACGAACATGACCCTGACCGCCGCGGAGAGACAATTTCTGCATATCGCCAAGGCTGTCATCTCCGGCGGAGATTTGCCCGCCGAAAAGGTGGACTGGCCGACCATTTTCACGCTGGCCAATCAGCAGAAGCTGCTGCCGATCCTCTTCGAGGCCGTCCGCAAAACGCCCGCCGCTGCGGAAAACGCGGCGCTGTTCGCCGCCGTCAAGCAGCAGGTCATCGGGCAGGTGCTAAACCAGACCGTGCGGTCTGCGGAGTTTGCAGAACTCTATCGCAAGCTCCGCGCCGCAGGACTGCACCCCATCGTGGTCAAGGGTCAGCTTTGCAGCCGCCTCTATCCGCTGTGAGATCACCGCATCAGCGCGGACGACGATCTTCTGATTCCGGACGGCGAATTTCTCGCCTGCCATGAGCAGCTTCTCGCAAACGGCCTGACCACCGATACGCCTGCGGACGAGCTGGCATCGGCGGACGAAGTGCCCTACACGAAAGGCGGCAGCCCGCTCTACATCGAGCTGCACCGCCGCCTGTTCGACTCCTCCGAGGACGCGCACGACGAGCTGAACCATTTCTTCACCGACATCAATCCCGTCGAGATGGACGGCTTTCTGGCCATGCTGCCCCACGAGCATCTGCTGTACCTGCTTCTGCACACGCCTACAAGCACTTCGTCCGCAGCGGCATCGGGCTGCGGCAATTCTGCGACATCGGCCTGTGGGCGCGGGAGTACTACGCAGGGATCGACTGGCAGCAGCTACACGACCAGTGCACCAGCGTCCACGCGGTGACCTTTGCCGCGGCGGCGTTTCACATCGCGGGAGACTATCTCGGCATCGAATTTGACCTGCCCATGCCGTGGAACGACGCGGTTGACGCGGAGCCACTGCTGCACGACAGCCTCTGCGGCGGCGTGTACGGCTCCAACGACCTAACGCGCCTTCCATTCCTCCACCGTTACGCTGAATGCCGTCAAGGCCAGCCGCACGGGGGAGAAGAGCAGCGTTTTGCGGACTGTGTTCCCCAAGCGCGAGTATCTGGAGCGGCGCTACCCGTACCTCAAAAAGCGCCCGTACCTGCTGCCGGTCGCATGGGTGCAGCGCCTCGCGCACTACGCCAGCGAGAAGAAGGCTGGCACGGATAACAGCGCCTCCGGCTCCATCAAGCTCGCCAAGGAGTGCATCGAGCTGATGAAGTTATATGGGATCATGGATTAATAGTTTTCAGAAGTGAATTTTGAGGATAACTTCTTATGTAAATGTGTCACGTGAAAGCTGTATCTCATTTTACAATAGACACTTCGATTGATAGCGGATGTAAAAATAAATAGAGCAATGGCGGTACAATAATGAAATTGCAGAGGGGCGAGGCTAATGTTGAAAAAAGAAGATGTGTATTCTCGATGCCTCGAACGTTGGAATGCAAACGATGAGAAAACTGCCTATTTTAAGCAGCATTACGACGAGTGGTTTTCTCAACTTCCAGAAGAAATTCATGAAGTTGTGTTGCAGCTTTTGGAGATGTTCATGTACTACTCTCAAGAGCGTGTGAACCAGTATCTATTTGAACTTCACCCGAAACTGGAGAGAAAAATTGAGCCAGAAAATACGCTCTATACACCACTTCTATCCGAAAAAGGTATCGTTAACAGTTCTGTCGATTACCTATGCACGTACCGACAGATGCACGGAATCAGTAAGTATCGGGTTGCCCTTGATATAGATACATATATTACTAAGTCGCCAGAAAAATTTGGAAACGTTCAGAATATTGTTATCGTTGACGACTACTGTGGTTCTGGGAAATCGCTAAAGACTTTTATTGAGGGGCACAACGGCTCGCTAAAGGGAAAACGTATTTATTATTTAGTCACGTATTTCATGCTTGAAGCTCAGCAGTTGATTGATGAGATATCTGAACAGTATGAGATAAGTATCGAGGTCATTTATATCAATTCTGGGAAACGTGCTTTTGATGACGAAAGATTCTCTGAACATGGTTCTGAGGTAAGAAAGGCAATTAAAAGATGTTCAAAGAAGTTAAAGATACCCACCCCTCTGGGATTATATAAAACCGAGTCACTTGTATCTTTTTATAACGATACGCCCAACAATACAATAGGTATTTTTTGGTGTGACACAAATATATATTTTTCAATATTCCCCCGAGAGTTTGAAAACACCGAAGGCCTTAAACGACCAACTCTTCAGAGCTTAAAGCGGCAAAAAGAAGAGAGAATTGCTCAAAATTATACTTCTGCAATGAGGAAAGCCCAGAATGAATGATTTTTATAGAGGATATATTCTTTCCTATTTCAAGGATCACAAGCAACACTACTCGTTTCTTTTCCTTGCCCAAAAACTAGGCCTTGCTGTATCCAGCATTGACGAACTGGTTTCTGAATTGATTGAAGACGAACAGTTAACATACGGCAGTAACAACATGCTGATGCTTACACCAAAGGGCAGACTGACAATTTTGAATGACCAAGCGGATTATTTATCGTTTGATGGAAAACACGAAAATGAAGGAATTATCCATCCCGAAAATGCGCTCTCATTAGATGAAATATACGTTCCAAAAGGTTTTGTGTCGAAACTCAAATAGCAGATAATAGCCCAATGTGTACATTAGAATGCGGAACGCGAGTCGTGTTTCTAAGTTACAATGGTTCTTATTTTATCAGCATAACAATTCGCATGGAATTGTTATGCTGGCAAATTGCTTGGAATGAAGCAATTTGCCATGGCATTCACGAAAATTTGAAGCGGTTCAAATTTCCGTGATGCCATGATTTTCAAAGTCAGTATAGGTAATGTGCACATTGGGCTTTATCATAATCATTGCTTACAGGGTGGAGGTCTGTTATGGATAAAATGGAATATTTGACTGCCCTGCAAAATAAATTGAAGTCTTCTGGTAGGGGCAATAAGTACTCTCTTGCCTGCTGTGATTATGCATCGAACCTGTTGGACAGTAACGTGCCCGTTTTGTTTGACAACCGCCATCTTGCACTTGTACTTGGGATTTCTCCGTTTGATTTCGGAAGATTGCTCTATTTAGTTGATGATTATTGTTATCATGAAATAAAGATTCCAAAGAAGAACGGCAGTTTTCGTACTATTGATATTCCTTCTGTCGATTTGAAGTACATTCAGAGATGGATATTGGATAACATCCTAAATAGGATGCATATTTCTGAGTATGCAAATGGGTTTGTGAGAAATAAATCCATCCTGACAAATGCACAAAACCATATTAATTCGGATTGCATAATCAACATCGATTTGAAAGACTTTTTCCCAACCGTAAAATTTGAGCAGGTTTTTGGCATTTTCAAATATTATGGCTACACCAAAGAATTGTCGTATACGCTTGCTAAACTATGTACATATCGCGGAATACTTCCACAAGGTTCTCCGGCGAGCCCAGCTATTACCAATATTACATGCTTAAAGTTGGACAAGCGACTTGCAGCTCTAAGCAGAAAATATGAAGCGACCTTTTCGCGATACGCAGATGACATAACTTTTTCAGGCAAAAAGGCCATTGTACACCTTCTCCCTTATGCTATGGATATTATCCGAGATGAAGGCTTTTCGGTTAATCCGGATAAAACACGTGTGGCCTTTAAACATCAAAGGCAGGAGGTAACCGGATTGATTGTTAACGGAGATAGCGTTCGGGTATCTCCGAAGTTCAAGAAACATTTTCGACAGGAAATTTATTATTGCAAGAAATATGGAGTAAAAAGCCATCTGGAGCACATAGAAGATCAGCATTCTTTTTATAAAGAGCACATGTATGGTCAGGCATATTTCATAAACATGGTTGAACCATCACTGGGCAAAGAGTTGCTTGATCTTTTGGACAGTATTCGGTGGGAGTATTGAAATATGAAGCTGGACATTGAAAATATTATGACGTTACGCACGGCCATGGAGTCACTTTCCCACGGCATTGATCCAACATCAAATATTGAATTCCCGGACGACACAATTCTTAATTCTAATATTTTGAAATTGTACTTTTCAGAAGCGGCTGAGTTGTTTGCCCTTCTTGAAGCTAATATTGATAAAGTCAGTCATCTTAAGTTGGGGAACGCAGTGTCTCGGAAGATCCCGTTCCATTTAGAAACCAACGAGATAAAAAGCATCCGATTGAGCGATGAACCAATCACAATTAGTCGATTTGTATTTCTTATTAATGAAACGTGCCACCATCAGGACATGAAGAAACTCAAAGCAACTCAGATTACAGCGTGGCTGGTAGCACACGACTACCTTGAAGAGATTGAAGTCAACGATGGGGATGCTTGTAAGACATCAACTGAGCAAGGTCAAAAAATCGGGATAACATCTTTTAAAAAGCAAAATTCCAGAGGCAACGAATATATTACAAACATGTACAACAGAGGCGCACAAGAGTTTATACTAAACACTGTACTTCCTCAAATTGCGACCGCATTGTTGATTGATACTTAATAGTGTGTCCCGTGCACAAGAGGACGTACACCATGTGCCCAATATCAAGCAACAAGAGTTACACAGTATCAAAAAAACCTTTTGGACAAAAAAGAAAACGGGCGGAAGGGATTGCTCCCTTCCGCCCGCTGCTTACCGCTCCATGCCCGCGGCCCTCTGCTTCTTTGCCTGCTGCACGGCCTTTTCGGCGCTGCGGCGGCGGTTGAAGAGCAGCAGATCCCGCGTGTTCTCATAAAGATCGCCCTTGCCGGATTCAAACACGGCGACCATGTATTTCTTCGTCTTATACTTGGCGTAAATCTCCTTCAGCCCCTCCCGCAGGACGGGGTCAATTTTTTCTGCATTCGTCAGCCAGATTTCAACAAGCTTCTGATCGTCCCTGACGTTCATCTCCAAATAG